>Ga0316189_10000156_pt1 | contig 64467 bp, 46 predicted proteins | sample LowCovwburrow_MG_FD_204930 | JGI IMG/M metagenome (GOLD analysis project Ga0316189, IMG submission 204930) | Coastal sediment microbial communities from Maine, United States - Lowes Cove worm burrow | ecosystem: Environmental > Aquatic > Marine > Coastal > Sediment | place: USA: Maine...
CCCAACCAGGTCCGAGACGCGCCGATCAATGAGCCGTTCATCATCGGCAGCGCGGTCGGCTACGCCCTGCACGAAGGTGCGACCGCACTGCCGGAGATTCAGTTCTCCGACTACAGCCTCAACACGCTGCACTGGTTGGTCTACCTGGGCAACTTGCTGTGGTCCTCCAACGGGACCGCGCGCGCCAATGTGATCATCCGGCTCCCAACCGAGCCGCTGCACGGCGGAGCCCTGTATCACTCGATGTGCATGGAGGGTTTTTACGCCTCCATCCCTGGCCTGACGATCGTGGCGCCTACCACGTCGCGGGACATGTACGGCCTGCTGCGTTCCGCTGCCGACTACGACGGCCCCGTGGTGTTCTTTGAGTCCAAGGGGCTGTACCGCATGAATCTGGGGGACGCCTTCCCCAACGAGCCCAGCGATCCCGAGGAGATTCGGAAGCTCAAGCGCGCAATCGCGTTCGAGGGCCACCGTCCGGAGATTCCCGACGACTTCCGCGTTCCGCTTGGCAAGGCCAGCGTCTTGAAGCAGGGCGATGATCTGACGCTCGTGACGTGGGGCCGCTGCGCTCTGTTTGCCCGCACGGCAGTCGAGCAGCTTGAATCGGAGGGAGTCTCCGTTGAGCTCATCGACCTGCGCACGATCGTTCCGCCGGACCTGGATACCGTGTTCGAGTCTGTCGGTCGCACGGGGCGGCTGTTGGTTGCGCACGAGGACCGCGTGTTCGCGAGCCTGGGTCGTGAGATCCAAGGCGCGGTGATCGAGCAGTTCGGCGAGCGGCACATCGCTTCGCGCGTCATCGGCCAGGAGCCGACGCCGGGCATTCCGCAGAGCGTGCACCTGGAAGAGGCCATCGTGATGAACCCACAACGCGTCGTTGAGGGCGCACGCTGGGTCATGGCGCAGCACATCGGCGCCACGACGGCCCAGCCCGCGGCCGAGCCCGCCGCGCAGCCCGCCGCTGCATCGGCGGAGCAGCCGATCCTGTGGACGCCCAATCGGCATTTCGTCGCGTGACGCCGCGCGCGAGCACACAACGGTGACCATTCCGGTCGCCGACACGCTGCGCCTGCCCGGGATCACCCTGCAAGGGGTGGCCTGCGCGGGCATCAAGACCTGCTTGATGGTCCCGGAGCTCAAGCTGATGTTCGACGTCGCGCCCAGCGTCGCCGGGCAGCAGAAGTTCAACCGGGTGCTGGTGTCGCATGGACACCACGACCACCTGGCGGGCCTGCCCTACGCGTGCTCGCAGCGATCCCTTGGGCGACGGGCACCGCTGGAGGTGCACGCGCCCGAGGAACTCGTACCTCCGATGGAGCGCATCTTCGAGGCCTGGCGTGAGATCCTGGCCCATGAGCTTCCCGTCGCGCTACACGGTCACGCGCCCGGCGACACGGTGCCGCTCAGCCGCACGATGACTGCGCGATGCGTACGCTCTGTGCATCGGATTCCCTCGTTGTGCTGGGTCGTGAACCAGACGGTATCCAGCCTCGATCCGAAGTTTGCGGGCCTGCCCGGCGAGGTGCTCGCGGCCAAGCGCAAGGCGGGCGAGACGATCAGGGTCTCCCGCACGGCCGACACCCTAGCGGTCACGGGCGACACGCAGATCGAGCTCATCGACCGCGAGCCGTGGCTGTGGGACGTCGACGTGCTGGTACACGAGGTCACGGGCTGGGGCGACAAGCAGTCGGTCGACAAGGTCCGCGGTTGGGGCCACACCCACGTCGACGAGATCATCGAGCGGGTCGAACGCTTCACCGGCAAGGCGCTTGTCTTGGTCCACCGCAGCGCCCGGCATTCGCGGTCGATGGCGCAGAGGGTTGTTGCGGAGCGTTTTCCGGCGTCGGTGCGGGACCGGGTGCATGTCTTCGGATAGTGGATCGCAGGGGCCGACTACCGATGTCGAGGCCTACGATCTCGTGGTGCTCGGCGCATCCTTTGCCGGCGTCGAGGTGCTGTACCAGCTCTGGCGGCGGTTTGACGGCAAGATCAAGACGGCGGTGGTGGACCGACAGCGGGCGCATGGCTACATCCCGCTGGTGACCGAGCGGCTGTGCGGCGGCTTGGAACCGGGCAGCAGTGCGCTGCAAACGTCTGCCTACGTCGAGTCGCTGCCGCACACGCGCTTCATTGAAGACGAGGTGACCGGGTTCGACCCGGAGACCAAGCAAGTCACGCTTGCGTCGGGCAGGACGCTGTCGGGTCGGATGATCGTTGTCGCGTTGGGCTCGGTGCTCCGGCCACCGCCGACGATCGGCGGGCACGAGCGCATGGTGGTGCACAAGCTGCAGGCGGAGTTCGAGGACGCCCAGGTGCGGTTGCTCGAGACACTGAAGGGCGAGGGCGAGACGCCCGGGATCGTCGTTGTGGGCGGCGGCATCACCGGGGTCGAGCTTGCCGGGGAGCTGGCACACCTCGCGAAAAAACGACCCGAAGGGTGGCGGGCGCCCAAAGTGACGCTCGTGACCCGTGGAGCTCGACTGGTCGAGAACCTCCCCGCGTCGGTCGCCCGTGCAGTACACAAGACGCTTGAGGGGCAGGGGGTTGATGTCCGCTTGAACACGGGGCTGAACGAGGTGACGGACGTGTCCGTCCTCGTCGAGGGCTCGGGCGGTGCACCGTCCGAGATCCCTTGCGCCTTGGCGTTTTGGGCGGGTGGGGTCGGCCCCGCGCCCGTGCTCGACGCCCTTGGGCTCCCGCAGACCGAGGCGGGCTGGCTGAGCGTGGGGCCGAGTCTGCAGTGCTTTTGTACGCCCGAACCCACCCATCCCGAGATCTTCGCCTGTGGTGACGCCGTACGGATTCAGGGTGGGGACGGGGAGTGGCCCACGATGCAGCGGGCCATCGAGTGCTTGTGGCAGGCCAAGGTTGTGGCGAAGAACCTGATCCGTATCGTCAAGCAAAAGCCCGACGACCCAGACGGACCGCCCCCGATGCTGCCGCACCGCCTGCGTGCCTCGTTCCCTTATGGGCTCAGCCTGGGGGCGAAGTCCCTGTTGGTTGTCGGGGCCGCCCGGGTTCATATCCCGGGGGTGACCGCGCCGTTCCGGCGGTTCCTGATGCGGCAGTACTTCGACCGCTACACCCCCGTGGCCTCGTCGTAGCCCTCAACGAATGGAGAACGTCGAGGCCTCGAGCACGAACCGGGCGCGCGGGTTGGCAGGCCGCGCCACAACCTCGTGGTCTCCACGCTGCAGTCGCACAAGCGCGCGATAGCCCCCTTCGGATTCCTTGTCCGAGCGCCTCGCCGTCGCGGCCACGCGGCCGTCGACCACGAACTCGACCGCCCCCGTGAACGACGCCGCGCCGTGCACGTCCGCGACGAGCTCGACGCGGTCGCTGTCGTCCTGAACCCAGACGACGACCCCCTCGGCGGGCTCGATGACTCGAATCGTGGGCGGCCCATCGGTCGCCGCACCGCATGCCAGCTCCGATGCCGGGAACCATGGCAGACCGTCCGGGTCCTTTCCGGGCGCGCCCGGAGGCATTGTGTGCAGCCAGGTGTCGTACGCCTCGGGGAGCACGACGAGTGTGTCGCTCCCGTCGCTGTCGCAGCGCCACCCGCCGTCGTCGGCCCGGGAGGCGTGCACATGCGCTGTGCAGGCTTCGGTGGGCACTTGGTCGGCGGTGAACCGTGCGGGGCGAGCGTGGGGGCAGGCCGGGCCCGCGCGCTTCCCGGACAGCGCACACACCTCGGCAGAAACAAGCAGCGCAGGGTCCCACAGCGGGGCGCGACGTCCGACATCGCGCATCGACCGTCGCATGACGTCGCCGAACAGACCGCCTGCCCCGTGGGCTCCGGTGACCTTCTTGGTCGGACTGCCGCTGGCGTTTCCAACCCAGACGACAACCGTCCGCTCGGCGGTGTAACCGGCCGTCCATGCATCACGGTAGCCGGTGCTGGTGCCCGTCTTGACCGCCACGTCAAAGCCGAGTGTGAACGGCGAGCGGCCCGCGACCAGGCGTGCTCGGGCCAGCGGGTCGGACAGCACATCCGTCACCGAAGCGGCGGTTGCGGCGGGCAGAACCCGCTCACGGGCGACAGCGGCGTCGGCGGTGGTGTAGCGCAACGGAAGGTACTCACCCCCGCGCGCCAACGTGGCGTACGCGGCGGCCAACTCGCGGAGCGTGACCTCGCCGCTGCCCAGCGCCAAGGCGAGGCCGTAGTGGTCTGCCTCCTCGGTGAGACTCGCCATGCCCAGCGTGTGCAGGAAGGTCAGGAACGTCTCGGTGCCCACGTCGCCCAGGAGCCGGACCGCAGGCACGTTGAGACTCGCCGCCAGCGCCTCACGGGCGGGCACAGGGCCGACAAAGTCGCCGTGGAAGTTCTTGGGGATGTAGGCGTGGCCCTGCCCCTCGCGGAACGTCGTCGGCACGTCGGCCAGCATGTCGGCCGGGGTCAGTCCCGCCGCAAACGCGAGCGCGTAGACAAAGGGCTTGAGGGTGGAGCCAGGCTGGCGCTTGGCCCGAACCATGTCCACCTGACCCGCGATCGCATCGTCGAAAAAGTCAGTGCTGCCGACCCACGCGAGGATGTCGCCGCTGTCGTTGTCGACGACGAGCACGGCGGCATCGTGGGCGCTGAACTCCGTCATCGAGGCCATGTGCGTGCCAACGAGGCCTTCGACGTCGCGCTGCAGGCTGAGATCCAGCGTGGTCTGGGTGACGGCCTCTTTGTCGAGTCGGTCTTCGGCCAGCAGCGTCTGCACAAAGTGGGGAGCGGCGAAGGCATGCTCGACCGCCCGAGGCTCGATGGGCTCGGCGAGCGCGCGGGTCAGGGCTGCATCGTCGAGGTGGCCCTCGCGATGCAACGCGTGCAGCAGCTTCTTTTGTCGGTCGATGGCGCGGTCGAAGTGGTCCAGCGGATCGAATCGTGCGGGGGCGCGGGGGAGTACCGCGATGAACGCAGCGTGGGCCCACGAAAGCTGGTGCGACGCGACGCCAAAGTAGCCCTGGGCGGCGGCCTCGGGCCCGATGAGCCCGTGGCCGTACGGCAGGCGGTTCATGTACTCGACGAGGATCTCGGCTTTGGAGAGCTCCGCCTCGAGGTTCTGGGCGCGCGCGGCCTCGGTGATCTTGATCCCCAGGGTCCGCGGGCCGACGACGCCGCGGTTGTCCAGGAGTTTGACCAGCTGCTGCGTGATGGTGCTGGCCCCGGAAACAACGCGGGCGTTGCTGACGTTTTGCGCCGCCGCACGGAGGATCGCGAGTCGATTGATCCCGTCGTGCGAGAAGAAGTCGACATCCTCGGACACCACCGTCGCGGTCACGACTCGGCTGCCCATCGCCTCCAGGTCGAGCGGGCGCCCGCGGCGGCCGTGGTCGGTGGGTAGCTCGCGCAGCAGGTTGCCCTTGCGGTCGACGATGCGGTGGCCGACATGCCAGGCGTCAACGCTTGAGCCCTCGAGCTCGGGGCGCCCGATGCGTTCCCGCAGCGAAGACCACATCCAAATCGCGATGAGCCAGGCCCCCAAGGCGACGGCAGCGAACTTCGCCCGCCGCCGCCAGCGGACGGACCGCCGCGCTGAGCGGCGCTCGGGCTGCTCGGATGCCTCGCTCATCGCTTCACCCGATACGACAGGCCCTCGGAGTACCCGGTGCCGTCCGTTTCGTACATTAGCTCCGCCGACGCGGGGGCCGACGTGAAGGTGCCTGGGGTCGTGGCGCGCATCAGGTAGGTCGCGTGCACGTAGTCGCCCCACACACGGTCGAAGTAGAACAACGCTCGGTCGTCCCGCAGCTCGACATGGCTTGCGTCGCTACCCCAGCGGATGAGGCTCTGGAGCGGGTGCGCCGAGGACAGCTCGGGTACCGACGCGACCGTCCACAGGTCTGGTTGCAAGGCCTCGAACCCGGCCGGCAGGCGGTCGGTCAGGGCCAGGTACCCCATGCGACGGTTGTCGACACGGTCGCGGGGCAGTCGTGCCAGGAGCACCACGCGGAGCGTCGCGCCCGCTTCGATGTTCTTCAAGTCGACGGGCTCGCCTGCGACATCGGTGACCACCCGCCACAGGTCGGGGGAGCGCTTGCCCGAGGTCGCGGGGCGCGAGCTGGCCGATTGCAGCGTCCGCCGCCAGTGCCCTGCGACGGAGAAGCCCACCGCAGCGTCGGTCTCTGCTTCCATCTGCAGGGTGATCTCGTGGCCGCGCAGTCGCTCGAGCGGGATGCTGTACTGGATGGCCCCCGGTCCCAGCGGCGTGGCCTGGCCAAGCAGGGCTTGGACATCAACGCCGTCCAGCAGCACCCGCACCCGGTCGTCGGTCGACAGGTCGGTGGTGCGGTCGATGTGCTCGGTGAGGGAGAGCAGGGCATACGCCGTGGACTGCGTGGTGTAGCCCTCGGGCGCCTCCAGGAGGTGGTGCACAAGCCCGGGCAGCTTCTCCGACGCGGGGCGAAGTCGGCCCAGCGCGATGGCTGCAATGGCCTGACTTCGTGTCGTGGACCCGAAGTAGTGGAACTCGTGCTCGGGTGCCTTGGTCAGGATTTGGCCGTCTTCGTCGAGTGTCGCCTCGAGTGCGTCCAGCAGCTGACCGACGCGCTCCTCCTCGTTGGGCAGGGTCGACATGGCGATCGCCATGGCGGCCAGGCCAAACGGGCCTTGCTTGTCCTTGGTGTCGAAGAGTGCGTCGGCGGTCGAGGCGGGCAGTCCTTCGGCTTCGCTCAGCGACAACGCGACGGCCGCGCGCACCTCGGGCCCCGTGCCGTACGGCATGGAGTCGGACTTCATTTGGTTGGCGAGGTACTCGCTCATGCCGTCCAGCAGCCCGGCGGGCAGCTTCACGCCAGCGCGCTTGGCCCCCACGACGGCGTTCATGGCGTACGCGGTGCCGTACAGATTGGGCTCGTGCCCCCCGGGCCAATACGCCAGCCCACCCGAGCTCGTGCGCATCGTGTCGAGTCGCTCGACGCCCGCGCGGATCATCTTGAGGATCTCGTCGTCCGACCACTTGGTGATGCCCATCTGAGGCAGCACTTTGCGGGCGGCGAGCAAGGGGACGGTGCTCGAGGTTGTCTGCTCGACGCAGCCGTGCGGGTAATCGACCAGGTACTCCAGCCGACCCGCCAGCTCGGGCCACAGCTGCTCGCCCACGGTGACGGTGACAAAGTCATCGCCCGAGCGACCGCCGACGGCATCCGATGGCACCTCCATGCGGACCTGCTGGGTCCCCTTGAAGGCCCCTGACAAGCGGGGTCGCTCGCTCAGGCCTGGCGCTTGGACGGGGACCTTGGCGACAACGCGGTCTCGTTCGACTCCCTCGGCGTCCTGGACAGAGAACACGAGCGTGCGCGTCCCCGCCCGCTTGGGGTTGATGGTGAACGCGACCCGGCCGCGGGCCTCGGCGCCGATCTTGACCTTCTTGGTGCGCTTGCCCAACGCCACCGTGATCTCTTCTTCGGTCTCGGTGTTGTTGTGGACCATCACCGCGGCTTCGAAGCGGTCGCCGACGGTTGCGAAGCGGGGGACGGCAGGCTGCGCCATCAGGGTCTTGCGTACGTAAAAGCCATCCTCGACCGACCCGCCGCGTCCTTGTGCGTCGAGCGCGACCGCCATGATGCGGAACCGCGTGAGGTTGTCGGGCAGATCGAAGTCCACGTCGATGTGGCCCTCTGCGTCGGTTCGCAGCCCAGGCTTCCACAGTGCGGTGCGCACGAACTTCTTGCGTGCGCCGACCAAGCTCTGCGCGCCCGAACCTGGCCCGTCACCGCCCGTGTGACTCCGTGCGAGCAGGTCGGCAAAGGCGCGACGGTTGTCGTCGACGGTGACGGCGAGCGGCCGGCCGGGGTGCATTGCAGGGACCGGGTCGGGTGCGTGGTGGTTGGTCAGGCGCAGGACGCCCTCGTCGACCACCGCGAGGATGACCTCTGCGTTCGCGGCAGGCTTACTCCCGCGCATGACGTCGATATCGAGCTCGACGTGCTGCCCAGGCTCGTAGACATCAAGATTGCTCTTGGCCGTGACATTGAGTCCGACGTCCTTCATCTCGAGCGGGATCCGTACGGCTCCCAGCTTCCAGTCGGCCAGCTGCTCGCCCTTGCCGCCCCGTGGGAGCAGGGTGACCGTGGCGTGCATCCAGGGTCCGTCGACGGTCTCTGGGATCTTGACCTCGAAGGTCGCGGCGCGGCCAGCCACCGCTTCGGCGTGGCGATGCACCATGCCGTCGTCTTCCAGGGTCACCAAGGCGGTGGCCTTACGAAACGGGCTGACGACGATGAGCTTGGCCGTGTCACCAGGTGCGTAGCGCTGCTTGTCGAGCGAGACCTGGAGCGTGCGCCCGCGGCTTGGCGCAGGCGACGACCAGCCGCCACCCCATGCCCAGACGTAATCCGAACCTCCCGACTTGCCGTCGACAAACGTGGTGAGGCGGTAGTTGCCCGCGTCCTTGGTCGACAGGGCGCAGGTCGAGACCGTGCCCGCGCTCTTGGTGCTGCAGGATCCGACCGCGTCGTTGACCACATGCCAATCGGTGCGGAACGACCCCCCGGGGCCGGATTTGCGGGTACGGACCCAACGCTGGCGCGTCAGCTCAACACGAATCGTCTTGCCGCTGACGGGGTTGCCTTCTTGGTCGATGACGCCGACCTCGAAGGGGACGGGCTTGCCCGCGTCGAGCCAGTGATCCTTCACCTTGACGCCGACGTACTGGTCGGCGGCGTGGAGCACGACGGCCCCTCGGCCCGCGATGGTGCGGTGCGATGCGTCAGAAACCTCGGCTTCCAGCGTGAATCGCTGCGGCCCACGGTCGAGCGGCATCTCGACCGATTGGCGCACGTTCAGGACGCCCTTGCCCGAGAGAGCACCCGTTCCAGTGCGTGTCCAGGCGGATTCGGATTCGCGGTCGTACCAGTCGCGGTACGGGCGGAAGGAGAGACCGCGTCGAGAGAAGCTACCCGCGGGGATCGGTGCGTTGGCGCGCTTGAGCGTCCACGACACGTTCGCGCCGTCCATCGATGCGCCAAACAGGTACTTGCCCACGACCTTGCCCGCGACGCGATTGTCCGCGGCACCCTCGAGATCGACGTCCACTGAAAAACGGGGTGGTTCGAACTCTGCGACCTGGATGGTCTGCTCGGTGTATGGGGAGCCGCCCGCCGTGGGCTCGACGATGATGCGATAGCGGCCGACGGCAGCACGCTTGGTCACGTCGAAGTCCGCTGCGATGCCGCCGTAAGTGTCGGTACGGCCCTCGGTCTTGAGTGCGTCCTTGCCCATCGGGTCGACGACACGCAGTCGGACGCTCGCGTCGGCCAGCGGACGCAGCTTGGCTTTGCCACGCTTGCGGAGCGTGGCCTTGATGCGCACGGTCGCGCCCGGGCGGTAGGCGCCGCGGTCGGTCACGATGAGTGCACGAACGTCGCCCTTGGCCGTCTTGCCGCCCGTCAGCTCGGGCGCGAAGTGCCCGGTCGAGAGGCTCGACCCATCGAGTGCGAGCTGGGCAAGGTCGCCCTTGTGGTCGGCGGAGACAAGGAGCGTTGATGTCGAGTTGCGTGGCACGCCAAGCACGGCGAGCCCTTGCGCGTCGCTGGTCGCGGCGGTGGAGGCGTCGCCGTCCACGACAACGCGTGCGCCTGCCAGCGGCTTGCCCGTGGCCAGCCGCGATACATGCACCAGTGTCTCGTCGCCCGAGGCGTGGGCGTGAAGCACGATGGCGTTGTCATCGTGGGGCGTGACGAGGGCCGTCGGGGGCTTGGCGGCCATGCTCCAGCTCGGATGCGAAGGCTTGGGGGCACCAAAGGCCACCGCGTCGAGCTCGAGCATCGCGATGTAGCTCTTGCCGGGGGCCACGTGGTCCAGCAGATCAACCTTGGTCGTCACCGTGGCGTCGCGGCGCGCGCGGGGCTTGACGATGATCACCGCGTCGGGCGTTCGGCTTGGCTTTTCGCGGTTGGAGAGCGTTTGACGGGCCGCGCGGTAGCCCTTGCCCGTGGCGGGCACCTCCCACAGCGCAAGCTTGGCGCGCTTGGTGTTGCGGGTGGAGATCTTGAACGACCGGCTGGTCGCTGCGTCCGCAAACAAGACGCCTTCACCCATCGAGACGGATGCCGACTGCGACGGACGGACGAGGTCGAACGCGACGGTCTTGCTGACACGTCCGCCAAACCGATCGGTCAGCGCGCCGACTTGGACGCGGTAGGTCTTGGAGTTGGAAAAATCGCCGGAGACATGGATTCGACCGTCCTCGCTCCACGAGTCGGCCCAGACCGACAGGTTGCGCACCTTGGGCGTCACCTTGATCGCGCGGGCGAGACGCTTGCTCGGCATCGAGACGCGGTTGTTGAGTCGAATCGTGAAGCTGCGTCCGGGCAGGTGCAGCTCGCCACCTTTGAGCGTGCACTTTGAGTCGCCGCCGCTGCCACAGTCGACGCCCTCAAACGCGAACCGCTTGGCGACAGCCACCGTGACCGCGTTCGGATCCTCGGCGGCATCGAGCGTGTCGATCGAGACCTGGATGCTCGCGCCCGGTGAGGGCTTGCTGGCCGGCCGAATCTCGAGCACGTAGTCCTTGTCGACTTTGACGCCTTCGTAAGCCCCCTTGGCCGGGTGGCTGAGCTTCATCGGAACTTCCGCCCCATCGACGGTGAGGCCGACGCGCGTCTTCATCGCGGTCAGGTCCACCGCTTGGTCGAACAACGCCGTGATGACGCCGTTGCGGCCCACTCGCGCCCCGTCGTAGGGGCGCATGGTGACCAGCTTTGGTTTGCCGGCCTCGGGGAAGTAGTGGATGACCTTGCCCGCGATGTCGATCGCGGGCCTGGCCTTGAAGGTTGCGGTGTAGCCCTTGGCGATGGGCTCTCCCTCCTTGTCCTTCAGATCGCCGAGGGTCAGCGTGTAGACTTGGTCGGGATCGAAGTGGTCATCGGCGACGAACTGGACCGACCACGATCCGTTCCACGTTGTCTTGCCCGCGACGGGCGGGTCGATGATCAGGGAGCGCGATGGGTCTTTGGGCGCTGCGACCTTGCGATCAAAAGAGACGGAGACCGTGCGCCCGGCGAACGAGAAGGCGCCCGTTTCGTCGAGATAGGGCCAGTCGACATCGTCGAACGGGTCGTGCACGCCGCTAACCTCCGTTGGGGAGGGGCCGCGCGGCTGAGTCTCCAGCGCGGGCGGGAACACGAGGGCTGGCGTCGCGGCAGTCGCCGAAACGACAAACGGTCGGTCGTCGGCATCGGGCGCAGTTCGGTTGCCACGGCCGGGCTGACACGAAAGGAGCAGCGTCGCCGTGGCGACCCACGCGGTTCCTCGTTTGAGCACCGAGGGTCGGTTGGCCAATTTGGGTCGGAGCGCCATGCGTTGCGACCGTACTGCATGCCAGCGGCCAGGCATTTCACACACGTTTGCGGGCAGTTGCGGCGGCACGGCCCGATCTGCCGCGCGCCCGTGGTCATCAATCGTTGCGAGTTTGCGACGAAACGCATCAAGTGGACGAAGCGCGAATTCGGCGGAATATGGAGCGTGGGATAGGCGTACGCGCGCGATCGCGAGATGGTCGACGCCAGTTCGTTGGCATATCGCTCATGCGAGTGTCGCGCGCCGTGCGAAAACGAGTGGGCGCGGGCGGTGCTGCACTGCGGACTTTGCCCTAACCTTCGCCGATGGACAGCGGTGGCTACGACAAGCTCTTCAACCCCACCGAAGAGCACCAGCTTTTGCGGCAGACCGTCGCCGAATTCGCGCGCCGCGAGGTCGACCCTCAGGCGGCTGAATTCGACGAAAAGGGCGAACTGAACCTCGAGCTGTTTCGCAAGGTTGGCGACCTGGGCTTGCTTGGGATCACCGTGGGCGAAGAACACGGAGGCGCGGGCATGGACACCGTGGCCGCGGTCATCGTTCATCACGAGCTGGCGAAGTACGACCCCGGCTTCACGCTGGCTTACCTCGCGCACTCGATGCTGTTCGTGAACAACTTCTGCAACGCGGCCAACGATGAGCAGCGCGGGCGCTACCTGCCCAAGGTGCTCAGCGGCGAGTGGGTCGGCGGCATGGGCATGACGGAGCCCGGCGCAGGCACGGATGTTCTCGGGATGACCACCACCGCGGTGGCCGACGGCGATAGCTACGTCCTCAACGGCACCAAGACGTACATCACCAACGGCTGCGAGGGGCACTGCTTCCTCGTCTACGCCAAGATCGACGACCGCATCACCGCGTTCTTGGTCGACCGCGACTGCCCGGGATTTTCAACCTCGAATCACATCGACAAGCTGGGCATGCGCGGCTCGACGATGTCGGAGCTCATCTTCGAGGACTGCCGCATTCCCAAGACGAACCTCGTGGGCCGCGAGGGCGATGGCATCACCCACATGATGCGCAACCTCGAAATCGAGCGCATAACCTTGGCCGCGATGAGTGTCGGGATCGCCGATCGTTGCCTGGACATCATGGTGCGCCACAGCCAAGAGCGAAAGGCGTTTGGGCAGCCCATCTCGCGGTTCGGGCAGATCCAGCGCTACATCGGCGACGGCTACGCCAAGACCGAGGCGGCCAAGTGCCTCGTCTACAACGTCGCTGGAGACATCGGGCCCAACGTTCGCAACCGACTGGGCTCAGATGCGGCCAAGCTGTTCGCAGCGCCCGTGGGCAAGGAAGTCGCTGACTTCGCCATGCAGGTCATGGGCGGCGCTGGCTACTGCCGCGAGTTCCCGGTCGAGCGTTTGTGGCGCGACGCCAAGCTGCTCGAGATCGGCGGTGGCACGCTCGAGGCTCACCAAAAGAACCTGGCCAAAGATCTCGGCCGTAGCGTCTCGTAAGTTGGCCGACGCACTCACCAAGGGCGTCCGCGAGGTGCGCGTCGCGGGAGCCGCGAAGCTGGACCACGGCTGCGCCGTGCCGTTCTCCTTTGCCGACGCCGACGGCGATGTCACACAGGGGTTCATTATGCGCTACACGGAAGGCCCGGTTGACGCGTTGGTCGCCTATCGAAACTGGTGCCCGCATATCGGCACCGACCTCGACATGGGAACGGAGCGCTTCTATTCGCGCAACGTGAACCGAATCTACTGCCGGACGCACGGGGCGCGATTTCAAGTGATCACGGGCGTGTGCGACTTTGGTCCATGTGTTGGCTTGCACTTGGAGGCGTATGCGCTCCGCGTCGATGGTGACGATGTCGTCGTCACCGTTTCCAAGGACACTGAATCGGCCGACGCTTCTGCTGCAGATTCGTGAGCCTTGTCTCACACTCTAGACGGCAGCCTGGAGTGCAGTTCAAGCCACTTGGCCGCCGTAGGTTGCCGGCCCTTGCACAAAGTCAACATCAGTTCGGCCTGGACTTTGACCGAGCGGGCGTGGACGATGCTCAACAGAGTTTTCGGACTCCCCAGATTCCACTCAGGAGACTATCTGCCATGAACAAGCTTCACATGTTTTCCAGCGTCACCATGGCGCTCGCGCTTTCCCTGTCCACCGGCTGTGCAGCCGATGACTCCGAATCCAGCACCAGCGAAGCCGCCACGAGCGACACCGGCACCGCGGGCGACGGACAGGACGACGGCAACACCAGCGCAGGCCCTGGCGGCGACGGCACCGCGGGTGACGCCGACGCCGGTATGACCGACGACGACGACGACGGCACGGACACCACGCCCGGCACCGACGTGGACGACGGCACCGACCCGCTGCCCGACGGCTCGACCTGCACCGAGGACGCCGACTGCGAGTCCACGCACTGCTTCGTGGCAGGCGCCCTGGGCGGCATCTGTGGCGAGTGCACGTCCGACGCCGACTGCGACGGCGGCGGCTGCTCGCTCCCCAACCCGCTCACCTCCGCACCCTCGACCTGCAACATGGGCGAAGTCGGCGGCGGCTGCGAGTCGGACGAGATCTGCGAAGAGGGCCTTGTCTGCGCTGAGATTCTCAACGTCCCCGGCATCCTCGAGGCAGCCACCTGCTCCGTGTGTGACAGCGACAAGCTCTGCGCCAAGGGTGAGACCTGTCAGCCCGAGTACGACGTGGCCAACATCAGCGGCCAGAAGGTCTGCGCGCCCGACGGCTCGCTCGAAGACGGCGTGGGCTGCGACCTCGAGACCGGCGCGGCTGCTTGCGCGAGTGGCTTCTGCCAGCCCGCCGACATCATGGGCCTTCTGACCCTCGGCGTTTGCTCGGGCTGCGGCTCGGACGATGACTGCGGTGGTGCAGCGTGCAACCCGCCCGAGATCGACCTGGCCAAGGGCCTCGTCGCTGGCGGCTGCGCGGAGTAGCCAGCCCGCGTTGAGCCCAGCGCTCAACAACTCGAAGGCCGGGCCCAGTGGGTCCGGCCTTTGTCGTTGGTTGGCCAGGCCTAGTCGGTGATCGACTGTAGGAAGGCCGCGGCCATATCGCCCATCGCGTCCGAGGTCATCTCTTCCTCTTTTTCGATGTTGTAGTGGTGCACGTCGTCCGGCAGCTCCTTGAGAAACCGGCTTGGCAGTCGCTCCACCTCGCGACCGCGATCGATCCGACCCGCGCCGCGCGTCAGGTACAGCCGCTCCCGCGCCCGTGTGATGCCCACGTAGAACAAGCGCCGCTCCTCGTCCAAGTCACCGGCAATCGCGTCGCTGGCCCGACGGGCCTCGACGCGCCGATGCGGCATCGTGCCCTCCTCGACGCCGATGATGAACACGTGGTCCCACTCCAGGCCCTTGGCACTGTGGAGCGTGGCGAGCGTGACTTTGCCCAGCTCGACTTCGGGCTCGTCGGGCGAGCTGTTTGCGCCCAGTGCCATCGTGCCTAGGTACTCGGCCCAGCGCGGCTTGCCGCCCTTGTTGGCGACGCGCTCTTCGTAGTTCTGGAGGCTGCTCAGCAGCCATTTGATCGAGTCCCAACGGAACTGGGTGGCTTTTTCAGAGCCGACCTCGCGGCGAATGTGATCGCGCAGCTCGATCTTGTTCAACAGCTCGCCCAGCGCGACCGAAGCACCCGCTTCGGCCACCCGCTCAGTGCCCTCCTTCATGAGCTTGGCAAAGCGCGTGAGCCCGGCCCGAGATCGCGACGGTATCGACTCGATCGACTCGTGGCGGTGCACGGCGTCGATGAGCTGGATTCGATTGTCTTTGGCGTAGCCCGACAGCTGCTCCATCGTCTTGCGCCCGATGCCGCGGGGAGGGGTTTCGAGTGCGCGGCGGACCGACAGCTCATCGCGCGGCATGACCAGCGCCTTGAGGTAGGCCTGCGCGTCCTTGACCTCCTTCTTGTCGTACATCGACTGTCCGCCGAGCACGCGGTACGCGATTCCGTGCGCCTGCAGCTCCTCCTCGATGAGCTTGGCCTGAAGTGCAGAGCGGTACAGGACGGCACATTCGCTGCCCTGTACGGCGTGTTCGGTCAGAAGGGAGCGGATCTTCTTGCCGACCCACGTGGCCTCTGCCTGTCCATCGGCAGCCATCACAACGTGCACGGGCTCGCCGCCCTGGCGCGTGACCACAAGCTCCTTTTCGTGTCGCGTCTCGTTGTTCTTGATGACCGCGTTTGCGGCAGCGAGTACGGGCCCCCGAGAGCGGTAGTTCTCCTCGAGCTTGATGACGTTGGCGCCAGGAAAGTGGTCGGCGAAACCGAGGATGTGGCGGACGTCGGCGCCGCGCCAGCCGTAGATTGCCTGGTCGTCGTCGCCGACGACACACAGGTTGTTGTTGGGCTGCCGCAGCAGGCCCCGCAGCATCTGAAGCTGCGCTCCGTTGGTGTCTTGAAACTCGTCGACCATCAGATAGTCGAAACGGCCCTGCCAGCGGGCGCGGGTCTCTTCGTCCTCCGCAAGCACGCGGGCTACAAGACAGACCAGATCGTCAAAGTCGACGGCGCCGAGGCTGGCGAGTCGGTCGAAATACGCGTCGTAGATCGATGCGGCCACGACGTCGTATTCGTCGAGGACCTCATCTTCGACGCGTGCGGGATCGATGAACGCGTTCTTCCACAGACTGATGCGCTGCACGACCGCGCCCAGGTCAAACCGGCGGTCCGGGCCACCGCCGCTGGCGCCATGGTGGCCGTACTCCCGCAGCAGTCCGCGGACAATCCCGTAGACATCGCCCTGGTCGAGGATCGAAAAGCGCTTGCCGGGCATGCCGAACGGCTCAGGATCCTCGCGGAGGATTCGGACCCCGAGGCTGTGAAACGTGGACAGCACGAGCGCTCCCGCGATCTTCGTACCGACCATCTTGCCCAGCCGACTGCGCATCTCGCCTGCGGACTTGTTCGTGAACGAAAGCGCGACGATGCGATCGGCGGGGACGCCTTGCTCGAGCAGGTGCGCGACTCGGTGCGTGATGACGCGAGTCTTGCCCGAGCCTGCGCCGGCCAATACCAGCAGCGGCCCTTCGGTGGTGACGACGGCGCGGTGCTGGTTGGGGTTTAGATGGCCGAGGTCCATGCGGTCGTCGCCGGGAACGCCCACAATTACGGGGCCTGGACCCGCGGATCAACGGGGCGCAGCGAACTCGTACGACCCGGGGCGCAGGGGCTTATTGGGCTACCTCCACGCGTCGAACGTGAGGTTCAGCCCGAGCATGAACGTGGTCAGGATCCGCTCGTCGGGCTCCGCCGACGGAACGGTGCGCACCGACGACGGGCCGATCACCAGGCCACCCCACAGCTCGGCGCCAAAGCGCTCGAGGAATGGCTGACGAATCCCCGCCGCGAGCATGCCCGCCACGTTGCCCCACTCGTCGCGCCCCGTCGGTTCGGCGTGGAACGGGGGGGTGAACGAGTCGTCGCCGTAGGCGCCGAGCAACAAGAACTCTCCACGCGCAAATACGCGGCGGCCGTACGCGCCCAAGCCAAGGCCACCGCCTCCGATGCCGCTATAGATGCGATCGTTGGGCGAAACGTTGCTCGCGATGAGGCCACGCGCGTGGATGTACAGAGGCTTGTACAGACGCAGTCGCGCCTCGCCGCTGAAGCCTGCGCCGAAGAACGTTCCGCGCTTTTCGCAGCTCTGGCTCTCGGAGCGGCACTCCTCGTTGCCAAACGCGTGGGGCCCGATCATCGGACCGCCCGCAATGACGAGCCGCGGGAATCTAGGCCGCTTGCTGGCCTCCTTTTTTTCCTCAGCGCTGCTCGCTTCTTTTTCGCTGGGGGCCGCAGCGCGGGCCGGGGTCGCGGCCAGCGCAATCGCCACCGTCGTCCCCGCCGCTACGCTACGCCAACGCTTCATAGCCCTAGCGTGCCTGGGAGTGGCCGCGGACGCAAAGCGACTTGCCCACTGCAAGAGCATAGGTCGCGCGTCGTCACGGTTGGGCATCAACGCAGGTCAACGGCCGATGGCCATCCGGATTACATCGAAAACGGATCGGCCAAGGAGATGCTTCCTGTGGGCCGCGAGATTCCCGCCGTCGTGGGGGCGTCCGTCGATGTGTGCGGGGCGGCCGCCGAAGGGGCGGACACATCGGAGTCGCCAGAAACGGTGGAGGCGGGCGCCTTGTTGGGCACCGCCACGACATCCACGGGCGCGGCTGGTTCCTCGTCCTCGATGATGATGATCTCCTCGTCCTCGATCGCTTGCTGATACGAGTCCTGGTACGGCTCGTCATACGACTCGTCGTCCCACGTCGCGGCGGCGGGCGCGGGCCGGGTCGCAGCCAGCGTGATGCCTTCGGAGCGAGGCAGCACCTTTGGTTTCGCGGTGACGGGCGTTGCGGGCGACTGCGCGATCGGCTCGGCGGAGCGGGGGGCAGGGCTGCTCGCGATAACAACCGCGGCCAGAGCGGCGATGGTCGCCAGCCCGGTGAATGCGGGTCGGACCCAGCGGCGCATGTCGACCTTGGACTCGACCAGGGTGGCGTGGGTCAGCGCGGCACGGGTGGGGCGGGGCGGCCGGACGCGGCGCGGGGGGATGCGGCCCGTCGCAATCTCGATAGCCTCAATAGCGTCCCGCGGGCGGTCGAACGGCAGCACCATCACGTCGCCCCGCTGGTGGGGATCGAGTCCGAGCTGGAGCTTTTCACGGACGCCGGGCTCGAGCCCGGCGGCGATGAACACCACGCGGAGATCCGCGTCTCGGCGCCGTCTCGAGCGCTGGAGCGCGCCGCCGGCATTGCGGCCAGTCCGCAGATGAACCCGATACCCGCGAACCTCGAGCGCGTCGATCACGCAGCACACGACCGGTCGCAGCGCCTCACTGCAGAACAGGGCCACGCGGGGTCGTGATGTGGACGGGGCTGCCGAGGCAGGAGAAGATTGGGTAGGAGAGATGTCCACCTTGTAGGTGTCGTCCCACATCAGGCGGCGCCCCGAAAGAAATCGGCGAACCTGGGGTCCGGGCGGATTTCAGCCCTGATTCACGCAGGCCGGCAGCGGGAGTCCGGCCAGACCAGCGAGCACGTTTTGGCAGGCGCGTTCGGCCATCGCCCGCCGTGTGCGCGTGGTGGCCGAGCCGATGTGCGGCGTGATGAGCAGGTTCGGCAACGTGTACATCGCGTGCTCAGCCGGCAGGGGCTCGGGGCAGGTCACGTCCAATGCGGCCGCCGCCAACGTGCCATTGGCAAGCGCATCGACCAGCGCGTCCGTGTCCACGATGGGGCCCCGGGCTGTGTTGATGAGGACCGCGGTCGACTTCATCTGCGCAAGCGCCTGGGCGTCGATGAGCTTCGTTGTGTCCGTGGACAACGGCACGTGCAGAGAAACGAAGTCGGAAGCCGCCAGCAGCTGCGGCAACGCGACTTGGCGTGCTCCGAGCTCCGCGACGACCTTGGGTTTGTCGGAGCGGTTGCAAACGACAACCTTCATCCCGAAGGCTCCGGCACGCCGCGCGACCGCCTGGCCTATCTGGCCGAGGCCAATCACGCCGAGCGTGGCTCCGCGCAGGTCTCGTCCGAGCCATCCGGTGGGTGACCAGGTCGCCCATCGACCCTCGCGCGCGTCCGCTGCCGCCGCGGGGATGCCTCGGGCGGCCGCGAGCATGAGCGCCATGGTCAGCTCCGCCGTCGAATCGGTGAGCACGCCCGGCGTGTGGCCGACCGGGATCCCGCGACGCGTACACGCGTCCACGTCGATGTTGTCGACACCGACCGCCATGTTGCTGACGACTCGGAGGTTCGGGGCGCGGTCCAGCAGCGCATCGTCGATGGTCTCGGTGAGCAGCGCGAGGATGGCGTCTGCCCGGGGCAGCGCGGCGAGCAATGTGTCGTCGAGTCCCGGCTCGGGTGCGCCGACCAGGACCTCGCACTCCGCCTCCAGCGACGTGAGCCAGCCCTCCGGGAGGGCGCGTGTGACCAGCACCAGCGGGCGCGTCATCGCTCCACTCCTGCGACCACGATATCGCCGACGTTGGTGCCCGTGGAGCCTGTGCGCAGCAGACCTCCGCTTGCGGCGAGCCACGCGTACGTGTCGTTTCGCGCCAAGTGGTCGTCGGCGTCCAGCCCCTGCGCCAGTGCATTGTCCACGATCCCGGGTGTCACGAACCCACCAGCCGCGTCCGTGGGTCCGTCCTCGCCGTCGGTGGCCAACGAAGCCACCCACGAGTTCGGGATGCGATGCACGTGTTGGGCTGCTGCCACGACAAACTCCTGGTTACGCCCGCCTTGTCCGTTGCCAGTGACGGTCACGGTGGTCTCGCCCCCGAGCACGATGGCCCGCGGGCCCGTGCGACGCCAGCGGCTGATCTGGCGGCCCAGGGCCGCCCCTGCGCTTCGGGCCTCGCCGATCAGTGCGGCGCCCAGCTCCACCCGAAAGCCCAGCTTCCGGGCGCTGTGTTCGGCCGCGTCCACAGCCGTTTGGTTGCGCGCGATGATGTGATGCGGCGCGCCGACGGCGAGCTTGCCCTCCTTGAGGGTCTCTCCTCGCCGCCCGGCGAGCCCGTCGGCAACCACCGCGAGTACGGCGTCGGGAAGTGGGTCGCGGCAGCCGGCCAGGGCGGCCTTCACGTCAGCCCAGGTTGTCGGGTCCGGGCATGCCGGCCCCGAACCTATCGTTGGCAGCGCGTCGCCCACGACATCGGAGAGTACCAAGCCCACTGTTCTCGCTGGAGCGGCGAGCACTGCCAGACCGCCACCTTTGAGCCGGTCGAGATGTTTCCGGACAGCGTTGATCGCTTGGATGTCCGCGCCGCAGCGGAGTAGCCCGCGGGTCGTCGCCGCAAGATCGCGGGTCGAGAGGCCCCCGATGGGAGCGGTAACGAGGGCCGATGCGCCGCCGGACAGGGCCAGTGCGACCGTGTCTCCCGCGCCGCACTGAGCCACCGCACGTTCGACCGCCTCGCCCGCGCGCTGGCTGCCCACGCCCGGTACCGGGTGCTCGCCCTGCAGCACGGTCAGCGACTCGAGGCTGGGCGAACGCGACTTACTCACGACAACGCCGCCACGGATCCGGTTGCCCAGCGTCTCGACCAACGCGCGGGCCATCGGTGCGGCCGCCTTGCCGATCGCGATGACCACGACGGTCTGGGGCGGGCACGCCAGGAGCTCAGACTCGACGATACCCGCCACCGTGGCGCGATGCGGATCGACGGCGGTCAAGGCCGCGCCGAGGATCTCGGCTATCGCTGGACTGGTGCGTGCGCGCAGTGCATCGGCGAAGCCGCTCACGTGCTGCCGCCGACGGTGCGGGCCAGCGCGACCCCGCCCGCAACGCACAGCACACCAATGACCAAGTGTCCGGTCACTTGGAGGGCGAGCGTGCCGAGCTTCGCGTCGCGCAGGAGCTCGTGCGAGAACAGAGCAAACGCGCTGTAGGTCGTGAACCCGCCAAGGAGTCCGCCGACCACTGCGGTGCGGGCCGTGCCCGCTGGGATCAATGTCGCGGCAACCCCGATCGCAAAACAGCCGAGCATGTTGACCGCAAGCGTCCCTACAAAGGGGAGTTGCTCGGCCCAGCGGCCATCGATCCACGCCGCGAGCATGACGCGAAGGGTCGCGCCCAGCCCTCCGGCGAGGAAGACCCAGACCACCTGCGTGGCCAGCGGTGTTGTTGGCGCGGGCACCCCAGCTAGGCGCTAGCGCCGTAGAAGCCTTCGATGACCTCTTGGTACTTGGCGTTCACGACCTTGCGGCGCACCTTCATCGTCGGGGTCAGCTCTCCGCCCTCGATGGTGAGATCCACGGGCAGGATCTTGATCTTCTTGATCGTCTGCACGCGGGCAAGATCTTTGTTGATCCCCGCCACCTGCTCGACCATCCAAGCGTGGACCTTTTCGCAGTCCGATGCCTCCTCCATCGTCTTGGCCGGTGACCCCGCCTCCTTGATGGCATCGTCGAGCTTGGTCTCATCGATGCTCAGCAGCGCCGAGAGGTGCTTTTGCCGGTCGCCGATGACGACGGCCTGACTGACCCACGCAATGGCCTTGAGCTTGCCCTCGATCAGCTGCGGCGCGATGTTCTCGCCGCCCGCGGTGATGATGAGGTCCTTTTTGCGGTCGGTGATCTTCAGGTAGCCGTCGCTATCGATCTCGCCGATGTCGCCACTGTGAAGCCAGCCATCTTCATCGAGGGCTTCGACCGTCGCGGCCTCGTTCTTGAAGTAGCCCTTGAACACGTGGCGCCCGCGCATACAGATCTCGCCATCGTCGGCGATCTTCAGCTCGCTGTTGTCGAGCTTGCGACCGACGTACGTGGTTTTGTACGCGGTGGGCAGCGAAGTGGTCGCGGGGCCTGTGCACTCGGACATGCCGTAGACCTCCATGATGGGAACACCGAGGCTCAAGAAGAACTCCAGGGTGCTCTTGGAGATCGGGGCCGCCGATGTCACCGCGATGCGGCAGCGGTCCAGACCGAGTCGCGTGCGGACCTTGGTGAACACGAGCTTCTCGGCCAGGCCCCAGAACAGCGGGCGAGCCTCGCCGGTTTGGTCGGCGTAGCCGCCCTTGATCCCAATCTTGCGGGCCCACGCACCGACCTTCTTTTGAAAACCGGAGGGGTTCGCCGCAGCCGCGGCCTGAATCTTGGCCTGAATCTTCTCCCACACCCGCGGGACGCCCAGGAAGATGGTGGGTCGGATCTCGCGGAGGTTGTCGCCGAGCTTGTCGATGCTCTCGGCGTACGAGACGGTCGCGCCCGCGACCATCGGCCCGTGCAGCGTCACGATCTGTTCGGCGATGTGCGACAGCGGCAGGTACGAGATCATTTGATCGTCGTCCTGGGCGCCGAGCGACTCCAACGCAGCTTGGGCCGTCCAGGTGATGTTGTCGTGACTGATCATCACCGCCTTCGGGTCGCCCGTGGTGCCCGACGTGTAGATGTAGGTGCAGACGTCGTCGGGTTTCTGTGCGCTGATGCGAGCTTCGAGCGCGTCATCCTCGACCTCTTCGCCAAGCTTGAGGAACTCGGGCCAGGCGTAGACGTTCTCCTCGCTGCTGTCGCCGTACATCATGACGATGGCCTTTAGATCGGGCAGGCTGTCGCGGATCTCGAGGAACTTCTTGAGCTGATCGTCGTTTTCGACGACGGCAACCGCAGCCTCGGAGTGCTCCGCGACGTACTTGCACTGCTCAGGCGAGTTGGTGGTGTAGATGCCTGCCGGCCGGGCGCCGACGTAGATCGCGGCCAGGTCGGCGACGTGCCACTGCGGGCAGTTGAACGCGAGGATCGAGACGCCTTTACCCGGCTCGACGCCGAGCTTGATGAACGCCTTGGCCGCGGTGCGGACTTCGTCGCGGTACGCGTTCCACTTCGTTTCCTTCCATTTGCCCCCTCGCTTGACGCGCAGCGCGACCTTGTCGCTGTACTTGTCAGCCGTCGCCTCGAAGACCTTCATCACCGTCAATTTGTCCGTCATCGCTCTTTTGCCTGTTCGTGCATGGGGTGGTGGCCACGAGGATGTGGCGCCGTGCCGCGGCTGACCGCAAGGGCCAAACTAGCGGCGGGACGATAGAACGGGCGCCCGCAAAAGCGAAGCCGTCCCGAACAATAAAAAGACGGGCACCACTGGGCCCGGTGCCGCTAACGTATGGCCCATGGGCCGCGGACCGCATCCCTCGGACGCGGAGCTGTTCTCGCCAACGGCGGTTCCAAACCTTCGGCGGGGCTGCGCAGAGTTGTCGTGGTTGCTCGATCGCGGCTACGCGGAGCGCTCGGCGGTCGCTCTGGTCGGAGACAGGCATCGGCTCACCAAGCGCCAGCGAACAGCGATCTCGCGCAGTGCGTGCACAGATGCGAGCCGCGCGACGCGAATCGCTCGGCGGCGTTCGCTGGATGCGGTGGCCGGTACAGACCTGGCGGTGGACGGGTTCAACTGCGTGATCACCGTGGAGGCCGCGCTGGCGGGCGGGGTGCTGCTGCGAGGGCGCGATACGGCTCTGCGAGACCTCGCCAGCGTGCACGGCTCGTATCGACGGGTCGACGTGACCGAGCGGGCGGTCGCGACGCTGTTGGCGCAGATCGCACGCCACAGCCCGGCACGCGTCATTTGGTGGTTGGATCGCCCGGTGTCCAACAGCGGGCGGCTCCGCGCGATGATCGAAGCGGAGGCCGAGACCCTGGCCGCGGGTGGCCCCACCGAGTGGGACGTCCGGCTGGACTTCGATCCGGACAAGCGGCTTCGGGGACACGCGGGCGTCGTCGCATCGAGTGACTGCTACGTCTTGGATGGTTGTGAGCAGTGGGTGGATCTTCCGGGGGCCGCGATCGAGTCGCTGGCGATCGAGCCTTGGTGCATCGATCTCGACGTTGCGGTGTAGCCTGCGAGCCCGGCCACTACGCGGGCCGACTGTGGCCGGCTCCGTGGCCGCCCTAAGACGGCGCCCTTGATTTCATAGGTTGGGCCGACCGGTGAGGTGGCATGGCGAATGCACCTGACCGCGTCGTGTTGTGCCGAAGCATGAGCGCGGGGCTGGTGGGCGTCGAGGGTTACGTCGTGACGGTCGAGGCTGCGGTCACGCTCGGCTTGCCCTGCTTGACCGTGGTTGGCCGCGCATCCGGGGCAGTGTGTGAGGCCCGCGACCGGGTCCGAAGCGCGTTGAGTCACTGTGGTCACGAGATCAAGCCGCGCAAGCAAATCGTCAACTTGGCGCCGGCCGACCGCCGCAAGAGCAGCACCGGGCACGACCTCGCGCTGGCGTGCGCGCTGCTGGCCGCGCACGGCATTGTCCCGGAGGCGTCCCTCGAGGGCGTGATGCTGTGGGCCGAGCTGGCGCTCGACGGCACCCTGCGGCCGGCAGCGGGCGCGCTGGCGGTGGCTGATTGTGCACAGCAAGCCGGCCTTCGGACGGTTGTCGTGGCGCCCGAGAGCTTGGGCGAGGCGACTCTGGTCGCAGGCCTCGAAGTCATCGGTGCCAAGACGCTGGCCGAGCTTATCGCTCACCTGCGCGGCGAGGTCGTGTTGTCCCCAGCGCAGCGTGGCCCGCGGTCGGGCGATGGGGCACAAGGCCCAGACCTCGCCGATGTGCGGGGGCTGGCCACGGGCCGACTGGCGATTGAGGTGATGGTCGCGGGCGGCCACAACCTCCTCCTTCACGGTCCGCCGGGCGTGGGCAAGACGATGCTCGCTCGCCGGGCAGGCGGGCTGTTCCCAGATCTGGACGACGCGGCGGCGATGGAGGTGACCAAAATCCAGAGCGTTGCCCGGGGTCGGCCGCCCGAGGGCATGGTCGTGCGGCCGCCCGTCCGCATGCCACACCACACCGTCTCGTCTGCGGGGCTCCTGGGGGGTGGCAACCCGGTCCGGCCGGGCGAGGTCAGTATGGCCCACCGCGGCTTGCTCTTCCTGGATGAGTTCCCCGAGTTCGCTCGGCCCTGCATCGAGGGACTCCGGGAGCCGATCGAGGACGGGCGGGTTTCGTTGGTGCGGGCCAACTACGCGGTCGAGCTTCCTGCACGCTTTCAGCTCATGGCGGCCATGAACCCATGCCCGTGCGGCTATCTCGGACACCCCGAGCGAGCCTGTGTCGACGCGCCTGCTGCTGTGCAACGCTACGGTGGTCGGGTGTCCGGACCCCTGCTGGACCGCATGGATCTGCAGGTCGCTGTGGTTCCCCCCACCGCCGCGGAGCTGTCGGCGACAACCCCTGGCCCGAGCACACAAAAGGTGCGCGCTCGTGTGGAGGCTGCACGCGCTCGCCAGGCTCGGCGCCTCAAAGGCACGGGATGGCGGACCAACGCCGAAATCCCTGCGGCCGCAGGCGCCATCGACGAGCTGGCCGCGATGACACCGGTGGCGGCCAAGCTGATGGCCGCCCTCGCGGTGGCACGCCGTCTGTCGCCCCGCGCCCAGCATCGCCTGCGACGCGTTGCCCGAACCGTCGCCGACCTGCGGCGCCCCGATGCCCCCATCGACGAAGTCATCGGCGACCAAGACCTCGCCGAGGCCGCCCAGCTCAGACGGCGACCTCAATACGCCGACATTGCTGGGTGAACTCGCAGCCCCCACAGGGGGCGGCGCCGGTCATCGTGGGCGGCAGGGGAAGATGCACGTTCCAGTCATTGCGGCCCGCGAGGGCGGAGGTGAGGGGCGAGCTTTCTCCATAGGCTCTCCGCGGCCGAGCAGCGCGACCGATGGCTGCGGTGCGGACACGCGTGCTGTCGAGAGGGGAGGGCGTGCACAACGGCGCACGGGGGGCGGGCCGCCAACGCAAAGGCCCAGCCCCGGCCGGTCGATGGGCCACTCCGTCGAGGGCCTTTCGCAACACGGCGGAAATCGGTGGGATCGATTGTGGCACGCGACCCGCAATGCAGGTCGGTCATGAGCAAAACCAGCAAGGACACCAGTGTCGCCTCCCTCGCCGCCGCGAAGAACAAGCGTACCGACGCAAAGGTCAAAGAGGTCATCGGCAAGGCCGTCTCCACCATCATCGACCGATTCGGGAAGGGGGCCATCATGGCGCTGGGCGGCGACGCTGGGGAGCGCCCGCATTTTGAGGCCATCTCGACGGGCTCCATGAACCTGGACCGTGCGCTTGGCATCGGCGGCGTTCCCAAAGGGCGCATCGTGGAGATCTACGGGCCGGAGTCGTCGGGCAAAACGACGCTGACGCTGCACGTCATCGCCGAGGCGCAACGGCAAGGAATGGTCTGCGCGTTCATCGATGCCGAGCACGCGCTCGACGTCGGCTACGCGGAGGCTCTTGGCGTTCAATCGGGTGACCTGCTCGTCTCGCAGCCTGACTACGGCGAGCAGGCGCTGGAGATCGTCGACACGCTCGCACGCACGGGGTCGGTCGGGCTCATCGTCGTCGATTCGGTGGCCGCGCTCATTCCGCGGGCTGAGCTCGAGGGCGACATGGGCGACCAACACCTCGGGCTGCAGGCGCGATTGATGAGTCAGGCTATGCGGAAGATTGCTGGGCTCGCGCACCAGACGAACACGACCGTCATCTTCATCAACCAACTCCGACACAAGATCGGCGTCACGTTCGGATCGCCCGAGACGACGACGGGCGGCAACGCCCTCAAGTACTTCGCGAGCGTGCGACTCGACATCCGTCGCACCGCGACGATCCGCGACGGCGACGTTCCGGTCGCGAACCGGACGCGGGTCAAGGTCGCGAAGAACAAGTGCGCCCCGCCGTTTGCGACCGTCGAGTTCGAGATCGCGTTTGGCCGCGGCATCGACAGGGAGGGTGAGGTCCTCGACGCCGCCCTGGCTGGCGGCGGTATCACCAAGAACGGGAGCTGGTTTTCAAGCGGCGAGACCCGTATTGGTCAGGGGCGGGCCGCGGCGCTCGCGTGGTTACGGGAGCACCCAAAGGAACGGGATCTCTTGGCAGCGGCAGCCGTTCATCAGCCGCTGGTCCGCGCCAAACGCAAGGCCGCATAGGCCGTGGGGCGTTCACCCCTGATGTAGGCGTGGACGCCTCGCACCCGAGATGTCGACCCGCCGCGTAGCCTCACGGCGTTCCCGGTGCAACCCTGCGGTGCCTTGCACGTCGTTCCAACCGTTGTGCCCAGGTTGCAAGCGCCGCTTGTTTTCGTCCGCTGGGCTACCCAGATCTGAGTCTTGCGCAAAAGCGCTAGCTCCAGCCCTTGCGCTGGCCCGCTGGCGTTGCGAGACTCGCGCCTCTCCCTGCGGAGGAACGAGTGAGTAGCTACTACGTTCTCAAAGTCCAGTACGTCAATCGGCCCCCAGAAACACGAAACATCAGCGCCCCAGTGACGTCGATCGGCCGCGAGTCGGGGGACATTGTCCTCAACGACCCGCAGACGTCCGGCCGTCACGCTGAGATCCACTTCCAGGCAGGTGCTGTTCGCTGTCGCGACGTTGGCAGCACCAATGGCACGTGGTTCAACGGGCAACGACTCACTGAGTTCGTGCTTGAGCCCGGGCAGTGGTTTCAATGTGGTCAAACCACTCTCCAAGTGATGTCGGTGCATGGTGCCGAGCAAGCCCCCGCCAAGACGATGATGGCGATGGGCGCTCCGCCTCCCGCAGGCGCGGCTCCGCCCGCACCCGCAGCACCGGGTGGCTGGTCGCCACCGGCCGCGCCGCCAGGGCCAGGTGCTCCAGGCAGTGCGCCGGCCATGCCGCCGGGCGCTCCCCCGCCCGGTAGCGCTCCAGCGATGGGGATGGGCGCTCCGCCGCCCGCCGCTGCACCGATGGGCCCGCCGCCAGGTGCGCCACCGATGGGCGCCCCCCCGCCCGGTCCGATGGGTGGCCCTCCGCCCGGGCCTCCGATGGGCGGACCCCCTCCCGGCTCCGCTCCGATGGGAATGGGCGGTCCGCCTCCGGGTGGCCCCCCTCCCGGTCCACCCATGGGTGGCCCGCCGCCGGGTGCCCCTCCGGGTGGCCCGATGGGCGGCCCGCCGATGGGCGCTCCGATGGGCGGCCCGCCACCAGGCGCACCCCCACCCGGAGGCCCGATGGGCCCTCCAGGCGGTGCTCCGATGGGTGCACTCGCAACGCCGGGCGGCGCGCCAATGGCACCCGGCGGTCCGGGCGGCGCACCCGCTTTGGGCGGTGGCATGTTGGGCGGCGGTGTTCGCCCCAACTTCCAGGGCGCAGGCGGCGAGCTGTTCGTCACCTTCCTGGTCGGCTACCTGCTCACGGCGATCACCTTCGGCATCTACATGCCGTGGTTCTACTGCAAGCTCGCGAACTTCGTGATGTCCAACACCACGTTGGGCCCCACGCGACGTGGGGAGCTGCGGCTGGAGTTCACGGGCGCTGGTGGTGAGCTGTTTGTCATCGGCTTGGTCGGCTACCTGCTGACGGCCATCACCCTGGGCATCTACCTGCCCTGGCTCCTGGTCAAGCTGATCAAGTTCTTCTCGGCCAACACGGTCGCGACCGCGCCCGATGGGACGCGATACCGGCTTGAGTTCAGTGGCACGGGTGGTGAGCTGTTTGTCGCCGTGCTCGTGGGCTACCTGCTCACGGCGATCACGTTTGGGATCTACGCGCCCTGGTTCATCTGCAAGTTGAACAAGGTGCTCCTGTCCCGCACTCAAATCGTGGAGAACGAGCAGCCCGTCGGCAACTTCGACTTCGAGGGGCAAGGTGGCGAGTTGTTCGTCACGATCCTTGTTGGCTACCTGCTCACGGCGATCACCTTCGGCATCTACCTGCCCTGGTTCCAGGTCAAGATGTTCAAGTTCACCGCCGAGAACACCCGCGTGCACTACCAAGGCCGAATGTTCGGCGGGCAGTTCCACGGCACGGGCGGTGACTTCTTCGTCACGTTCTTGGTCGGTTACCTCCTCACCGCGGTCACGCTCGGGATCTACGCTCCCTGGTTTGTCTGCAAGCTGTGGAAGTTCCAGTTCAACAACCACGAGTTCACCGAGGTCGGAGCCGCGCCTGGGATGCCAGCCATGCCTGGTGCACCGATGGCACCCGGCGTTGGCGCGCCCGGTGCGCCCGCGCTCGGGGCACCCATGGGTCAGCCGATGGGCCAGCCGATGGGGCAACCCATGGGTCAGCCGATGGGTCAGCCTGGCTATCCCCCGCAGGGCGGTGCTCCCGGCGGATACCCGGGTCCGGGTGGGATGCAGTAGCAGCCCGCTTTTGTTCCTAAAGCAACCCCCGCGGCCTTGGCCACGGGGGTTGTTTTACGTTTGAGGGGTCTTTGACGACGGGGAGCGCCCCGACCCGCGCTCCGCGATATCATCCCGTCTCCGATGGCTGTCGCCGGAGCACGCGCATGAGCCAAGGTGGCCGCGTTCGTCCGTCGGACTTGTCGCGCAACCGGGCCGAAGAAACGGTGGATGTCACCCGCAAGGTGCACGTCGACGCTGCCGCTGATTTCGCCGCGCTGCGGGCCGCCGAGATGCGGCTGGCCAAGGACGTGCTGGGTGCCCAACCGGACGCCCAACCCACGCACGAGCGTGAGCACGGTCGGTCTGCGGAGGAGACGGTGGGGGCGGCCGCCGCAGCGGCCGCCGCCGATGTGAACGCGGAGCCTGGCGTCATGCTCGGTCGCTATCTCGTTCTCGAACCCCTCGGGAGGGGCGGAATGGGGGTTGTTCTGGCGGCGTTCGACTCAGCGCTCGAACGCAAGGTCGCGCTCAAGCTCGTGCGCCCGCCGGGTCGTGAACCCAAGGCCGCGGCGCGGAGTCGGTCTGCGCTGCGGCGTGAGGCCCAGGCATTGGCGGCGCTGGCCCATCCCAACGTCGTGCCCGTGTATGACGTCGGCGAGTTTTCGATCCCGGACTCGCCGCCCGGGCTGTACATCGCGATGGAGCTGCAGCCCGGCCAGACGCTGCGGCAATGGGCGAAGAAGCCACGCCCGTGGCGCGACATCGTGGATGTATTTCTCGACGCAGGCCGCGGTCTCGCGGCCGCGCATCGGGCTGGGATCGTGCACGGAGACTTCAAGCCCGCCAATGTCGTGCGGCGCGACGACGGGAGGGTCGTGGTCTTGGACTTCGGACTTGCACGGCACAGCAGCCACTTCGATGGCCCGCAGATAGGTGAACACCGCGGCACGCTATCCAAGTCAGGCGTTGCGTTGCCTGTGGTCGGCGAGCCGACACTGGCCGAGCCCGGTTTCATCATGGGGACGCCCGCCTACCTCGCTCCGGAGCAATATCGCGGTCAGCAAGGCGAAGCCGCCGACCAGTTTGCGTTTTGTGTCGCGCTGTACCGCACGCTGTTTGGGCGGCACCCTTTTGCGGGGGACGGAGACGACGAGCTGGAGCTTGTCTCTCGCCGGATCCAACGCGGGGTGCCGATCGAAGTGCCCTCCAGCCGAGTCGGCCCGACCAGGCTGCGCGCGATTGTTGCCCGCGGGCTTGCGCGCGACCCCGCGGAGCGATGGCCGAGCATGGACGCGCTGCTCCGCGAGCTGGCGCGGACGCGTCGCTCGCGGGCACGCCAGATCGCCGTGGCGGCGGTCGGATTCGGGGGCCTGGGGGCCGCGTTGAGCCTGATGCTGGTGCCGCCCGGGGGGGATGTGCCGGGCTCAGGTGTCGCACCACCCACGGTCGGGGAGTCGTGGAGCGCGGCTCGCAGAGAACGCTTGCGAGCGGCAGTGCAAGCATTGCCGACCGATTCGAGTGGGGCGCAGCCCGCCTGGCTCCTGGACTCCGCCGCTGCGGCCGAGCGGGACCTGGACCGCTTCGTCCAAGCGTGGCTGTTGGAGCACGAGCGCCTCCAGGGGTCCGCGGCCTGGCCGAGCAGGAAGGCTTGCCTCGACGATGTCTTGGCCGAGATGACGACGCTCGTCGATCTACTCATTGCGGCCGACGTGAAGGTATGGGCACGCGCTGAGCGCCCGACCGCGGCGCTCACCCGTCCCGAGCGCTGCCGCTCCGTGACGGAGGGGGCCGAGCTGCGCGATGGTTCGGCGGCGGCACGCGACGTTCGGCGCCTCGTGGCGCAGGGCCAAGCGCAGCTGCATGCGGGTCACCATGCTGCAGCAACCGCGGTTGCCACCGAGGCGAGCGCGCTGGCACGTGAGCACGCCTTTGTTGAGCTCGTGGCGCGTTCGGACAAGCTGCTTGCCGATGCATACACCGAGGCCGGCGACTACGATGCGGCGCTCGAGCATCTGCGCGCCGTTGCCTGGAGCTGTTCGCTTGTGGCGTGCGACACGCTGGCTGTTGAGGCCATGGCGCAGATCGTCCACTTGCACGGCGCCGAGACAGGCGACTTCGAGCAGGGAATACGATGGGAAGCACGGGCGCGCGAGCGGGTCGACAAGGCCGGCGGCCACGACCCGCGGCTGGAGGCCGAGGTCTTCAACGCTATCGGTACCCTTCGCCTGGCTCAGGCCGAGTACACCGAAGCCGAGGCGGCCTACGACGAGGTCGTGGTGCGGATCCAGAATATTCCACAAGCCGATCTTCGCCTGGCATCGGTCTACAACAACCTCGGCACCGTCTACGAGGCACAGGGGCGTGCGGCCGATGCCGCGAGCACGGTCCGTCGGGCCCTCGACATTCGTCAGGCGGTGCTGGGCGACGAACACCCGAGTCTCGCGTCGAGCCTTAGCAACCTCGGGCTTGCCGAACTGGCCGCCGACGACCTCGACGCGGCGATGGGTCATTTTGAGCGCGCCATCGAGATCACTGAGGCGGCGTGGGGCAAAGAGCACTTGTCACTGGCCCGGCTGCACAACAACCTCGCCAACGTTCACTACAATCGCGGCGCCAATGAGGCGGCGCGCAAGAGCTACCAACAAACGCTGGACGTGCTCGAGCGGAGCTTTGGCAGCACCCATCCCAACGTCGCATTGACGCTACTGAATCTGGGCTTGGTGCAAGACAACGCGGAGGATGCTCTGGTGCTCCACCGTCGGGCCCTGGCGGCGCTGCAGCAAAGCGTGCGGGAGGGGCACCCGTTCCGCGGGATGGCCCACAACAACATCGGAAGCGCGCTGCGTCGCCTCGGCCGACTCGACCAAGCGCGCTCCAGCTACTTGCGAGCGCTCGAGATCCGCGAAGCTGCCTTGGGGCCGGACCATCCCTTGGTGGGGACTACGGTCGACAACCTCGGCACGACGGCGCTACAGGCTGGCGACGCGGATCTGGCTGTCGGTTATCACGAGCGCGCGCTGAAAATCTGGACGGCCGCGTATGACGACGACCACCGCAAGGTGACCCAGGCCAAGACGGGCCTCGCCGCCGCGTTGGTCTACGCATCCCCCGATGACCCCGAAGCGGTACTGCGCGCCCGCAGGCTGGCACAGGCAGCGGTGGATGCCCTGGTCGAACGAGAGTCCGATGCCGCCGACCGGGCCGCGACCGAGGTCGTGCTCGCCCACGCCTTGATGGTCGGTCCGGATGCCGACCCGCGCCGCGCCCGTGCGCTGGCGACCAAGGCGCGCTCAGTGCTCTCCGGCCCACAAGCCGAAGGGCGCGACTCGGAGCTCAAGATGATCGAGACTATCTTGCGCGGCCCGAACTAGGGCCGCGGACCGGGGCCCTACAGCTCGGCCTTCAGCTTCGGGAAGGTCTGAATGATCTCCCCGACGTGTTTGCCCCGCGGGTATTTGCGGAGGTAGAGCCGACCACGCTTCTCCGCGGTGCTGATCCGGCCGTCCTTTGTTGCCGACAGCCACATCCGGTAGTGCGCATACGGAGCGCTGGGGTGGTTGGGCGCGCGGCGGAGGAAGGTCTCGAAGGCCTTCTCAGCCGCCCGAAAGTCCAACCCGTAGTCATGTCGGAGCACGCCAACGAGGAGGTAGGCCTCGACCGCGGCTGGGTCCTCGCCGTACTCATCCAAGAAGTTCGAGAGGCAGCCAGCCGCACGGTAGCGCTTGGTTTGCGAGCGATAGAGCTTGTCGCACAGCGCGAGGTTCTCGCGGAGCTCCTTTTTGCGCGTAGCCTTCGCGTCCTCGACGAGTCGCGCGATGAGATCGTCGCCTTCGTCCTTGAGCGCCCGCGCCACGGGGCTCGGTGCCGCCGGGGTGTGGCCTTTGCGAGTGCGTGTTCCCGTTCGGGGCGTTGCGTCGATATCGAAGTCGATGTCCGCCAGCGTCGCCTTGCCGGGCACCAGCGCCAGCACGCGTCGGCCTGGGTCGTCGGACAGCCCTGGAACGTGCCAGCTGGCCGGGATGGCGCCGTCGCCCGTTGCGCCAGAGACCGCCTCGGCCTCCGCCTCGTTGGACAGGGGCAGCGCGGCTTTGACCTCAAGCTTGCTGACGTCGGTGTAGCTCGCGGCGTTGACGTTGTAGACGGAGCCTGCCTCCACCTCAGCCAGCAGCTCGTTGCTGTCGGGGCGCAGGATGTCGACCTGACCCCGGAGCACGGACACCGCCGTGTGGTTGTCGGCGTCGACCTGCACGGTGAACACGGTGCCGATGACCCGCACGACCGCGCTTGGCGTCCGGACTTGCAGGATGGGGTCGGAGGGGAGCCGGTCGTACCGAATGGCGACGATTCCCTGCTTGAGGTTGAGCTCGATGAGGTTGCGACTCGCAGTCGTCCACTCGACCTCGGACCCGGAGGGGAAGTTCGCGATGATCTTGCCGATCACGCCGACTTGCAGCGTGTCTCCGGAGTCGACCGAAAACCGGGTGCCGACGGGGAAAGCGGTCGAGGTGATCGCGCTGCCATCGTTGTTGAGAACGGTCGCGTTACCACCGACGATTCGCCCGGAGATCTGCGCTGGGTGGTGGATTCCGCCGCTGTCGCGCGCGAGGCTTCCCGAGGCAGGCTCCGCCGCCAAGGCCGCCTGAGGGGTCGATGCGTCCGCCACAGGCCCGCCCATGTCGAGGCTGGGGCTGATGTTGAACAGGGAGAGTGCGAGGATGGCCGCGCTGGCCGCGAGCACGGTGAAACCGGCTCCGATCGTGAGCTTGTGGTACCAGGGCGACTTGGTCTCGTCGCGCATGCGTCGAAGCGTGGCGTGGAACTCCTTTTCGCCACGCACGCCCGTCGGCGGGTTGGGTACGACGGGGCCTTCGTACAGGGCGTAGAGCAGGCGGTGCATCCGGCGACAGTCCGGGCACTCGCCGATGTGGTTGTGATACAGGCCAGCCACGGCCGGGGTCGCGCGGTCGCTCATCACGAGCTCGGCGTCCTCCCTGGATTCGTGGCAGCCGTATCGCGGCGGCGTCGTCGTTGTTGCAGAGTGCATGGCGATGACTTTCAGGACTCGGAGACGAGTTCTCGCAGCTTCTTTCGGGCGCGGGTGAGGCGGTCACCCACGGTGGAAACAGGCTTGCCAAGAATGTCGCTGATCTCCTGTAGAGTTAGACCCTCGTAGTGGTAGAGAACAAAAACTTCGCGCAGGTCGGGGCTGACGCACTGCAAGATGCGGTGCGCTTCATCGCGCGCCTCGACCCGGCTTGATGAGACGTGCTGCGACTGCGAACTGTTGAACCACCCCAGTGCGGTTTTCACCCGGTCGCGGCGAAAACGCTGCCGCAGCAGGTTGTGGGTGGTGTTCGCGGTGATCCGATACAGCCAGGTGCTCAGTGTTGAGTTGCCTTGAAACTTGTCCAAAGCGTTGAACGCACGAGCGAACACGATCTGTGTCAGATCGTCGATGTCGCAGTCGGATCCCAGCAGCCGGTACAGGTGAGCACGGACCTGCGTCTGATAGGTGTTGTACATCTCGCGGAGCGCCCGAGCTTGTCCGGCACGCGCTCGCGTGAGGAGTTCTTGCTCGTCGGCGGTGAGATACGTAGCTCCGCTCGGAGAAGAGACTTCGTCTCCTCCTACGTGAGCTATCGCAATGTTCTCCGCGCTTGCCGACATCTGGGTTCCTGAGAGGAAGTTCCGCACCAATGGACAACCAATGCCCGCGATTTTCCGGGCACTTCGAACTTTGTCGAACAATACCGCAAGAGCGGAGCCGCTTGGGCTTCAAAAGGCCGATTTCCAGTGCCGCCTGATACGATCTAAACGATCGCCGAAGCCCGATCGCGGCGAGCGCGCTTTTGCACCGTGCGTCTCGACGGGAATGGCGGCACACTGTTCGGCGCAACTGTTGTGGGTCGCATTCTCGCCATCGCTCTATTTCTGTTGGTCGTCGGCGCGGGTTGGCACATGTCCGGCCGTTCCGAGCGGAACTCGGTCCAGCGCGTCAACGAGATGCGCGAGACGCTGGAGGTTGTTGAGCCCGTCGACGTCGGCGAACTCAAGAAGGTCGCCAAGTTCGACGAAGGCCGTTTCGCAAAAGAGCTGGCCGACGACGTCGCCGCGTTTGGGCTCGAGCCCGTCGACGTTGCCGCGATATCGGCTCCTCAGGCGCATCACATGGAGGTGGCCGAGCCGGTCATCTTGCGGACAAACGGCGAGTGGAGCAGTCCGCGAGTCTCGGTGACCGCGACGGTGGAGAAGGTCAACTACCAGCAGCACGGGGCCATCGTTTCCGCCCCGCACCGCGTGGTGACGCTCGTCAACAAGACGAAAGGGCCGATCGCCTACAAGTTGGTCGTCGGGGCCCCCGGCAAAGAGAAGTGCAAGGTTCGCGGCTCGCGGGTCCACAACGCGATGGCCCTGCGGCCCGGTGAAACCGCGGAGGTCGTGGTCTGCGCCGGCCGGGGTCGGGTGGTGATCCGCAAGCTCCAGCTGCTCGAGATCAACGAGCTGGGCTATCACTACATCAGCCAGCTTCCCCCGTCGGCCGTCGGCTACGACACGGTGACCGCGCACGCGCATCGGCCGCGGGTTCGGGTCACAGAGTGCACCAAGACCGACCCGACGAAGATCTTGCGCATGCTGGGCACCGGTTCACTGCAGTGGGTCGATGTCGTCGATTTCTACAGCCGGCACAATTGCCATCGGATGGATGTGTTCGACGACTACCGCCACAGCGCAGAAGCCAGGGCGCGAATGCCGGCGATGCCCCCAGGCTCCGAAGGGGCCTAGACGGATGCTGCTCTAGGCGCCCTTGAAATCCCTACGTTTTTCCTCCTACCATGGCGGCCTGGGAGCGCGGACTGGCCTCGTTCCGGAGAAGCCTAGCGTGACGAAATCCGAGTTGATCGAGGTTGTGGCCGGAGAGGCGAACCTGACCAAGGGCAGGGCGGAGTTGGTGATCAACACCATCTTCGACTCGATGGTCGAGGCGCTTCAGCGTAACGAGGGCATCGAGATTCGTGGTTTCGGCAGCTTCACGGTGCGCCAGTACAAGGCCTACGAGGGGCGCAACCCAAGGACGGGCGAGCCGGTCCATGTGCCCCCCAAGCGCCTGCCTTTCTTCAAGGTGGGCAAGGACTTGCGGCTGCGCGTCAACGGCGAGAAGTCGGGGGCGGCGCCGCAGCGCCCGCGCGCGGCGAGCAAGCCAGCGTCGGAGCGGACCGCCGCACCCAAGCCCGCGGCGCATGGTGATCCCAGCATCACCGAAGATGTGATCTAGTCGCCCGAACGAAGGCGTCCCGCCGAAGTATCGAGCCGTACGGGCGTGCCCTCGGCGACGCTGGTGCACCCTCGGCAGCCGATCAGCGCGGACAAGCCCAGCTCGCGGGCCATGAGCGTGGCGTGTGAAAGCGGCCCCCCGTGCTCGCTGCAGACCGCGCTGACCCCAGCTTCGCGCAACGCAACCGCAGCGGGGGCGGTGAGCGCGGGCATCATCACCACGGACCCGGGGGGCGGCGGGTTCGACAGCAGGCTCTGCAGATCTCGGCGAATTGTCGCGGGGCCAGCGAATGAGGGCCCAACCGGGATCCCGCCGTGGTCTCCGGACCTGGGGCTGCCGACCGGGCACCCGGCGTCGATGCGTTGCGGCGGACGGAGCGTTTCGCGCCGCGCTTGCGCCGCGCTGCGCGATGCCAGGTCTGGGCGGCGTCCGCCAACGGCGTGGGCGAGCTCGCTTCCTCTTAGAAGGAACACGCCGTCGCCAGCCCCAATCTGCCGACCCACCCACCGGAACACGGAGCGCAGAGGGGCCATGCCGAGCGCAAAGAGGTGGTCGTCCCATTCCGACAGCAGGATCGCAGCGGTCCGGTCGTCGTCGGGGAGCCTTGGCGATCCGGCTGCGGCGCCTTGGATCGAGACCCCCGCCTCGGCGAGCGTCGGACTCGCGATGTCCCAGGTCGTCGGGAGGACGTCGAGGTATTGAGCGCGCGCACGCAGCGTCAGCGGGTCATCACGGTCGGGCTCGGCCTGGGCGCGGCCCGCGGCCCGTCGTGCGGGCACGAGGACTCCGACGTAAATGTCGATCATCGCCAAGAACGCCTCCCAAGCTTGGGCGAGCGTTTGCTCGACGGCGCCCGCCGTGGCCTCACCCCCGACCGCGGCGTTCACCGCGTCCAGCCGTGCCCGAGCTTGCGGCAGGTACGTGTCGACGAGTCGCGCGAGAGCCTCGGCTGGGGTCAGTGCAGCCGCGCCGCCGCGATCCGCGACGGGTCGGTCGAGATCCCGGGGCAGGGTGGCGACGTAGAGCCAGCCCGCCAGGACCGTGGGCGATCCCGCAGCGACACCACGGTCGGCGTTGAGCTTGTCGATCACCCACCCGTGCGCGACCGAGAGCGGGGCGGGGTTGTGCTCGGCATCCAAGGTGAGGATGTGCGGTCCGAACTCGGGTGCCGACCGCTGCTGGTCGGCGGCGACCTGGGCGGCGAATTCCGACCAGCCCTCGTGGAGCGCGGCCGTTAGCGGGCGCAGCTGCACCACCCAGATTCCTTCGTCGCCAACAACGAGCTCGAGATCCCACCCGTGCAGGGCCGTCAGCCCATCGTCTTCGGCGGCCCGGACTGCGCCTTCGATGGTTGCGGCAACCGACGCCTGCGCGGGATCGGTCCAGCGGGCCAGGCGGCCGGACCAAGCGGGTGTGGCTTCTCCGGAGAGCACGTCCGCGCCGAGGCCTGTGGTTGCGTCGTGCGCATCGATCTCGATCCCGAACTGCGTCACCGCGGCCACGATGAGCCAGCGCCCGCGCACTTGGTGCTGAACGATCGCTTGGGCGGCGGGGTCGAACCCGTGCAGCCGACACAGAACGTCGCGGACCGTGCCGACGTCGAGCCAGGATTGGCCAAGACCAGCCCCACTGTGGGTGGGCCCGTCCTCCTCGGCTCCCACCGACCGGACCGCAACCGTGCCGCGCGCGACGAGTGCAGGAAGGAAGGACCGAAGCGACGGCTCGGTGCACTCGGTGGGGTGGGGGATGATCCAGCCGTCGGGGACGCGGACTCCCGCGGCGGCCAACACAGCGAGGGTCCGTCCCTTGGCAGCCATCGTGTCGGTGGGGCCGTCCCGCAACCGCCGCGGTGAGGCGGAGACCATCGTGCGACGATGCCACAGGTGTCGGCGCTCGACGACTACCTGCACTGTCCCGCCCTGGCGCGGTGGCTGCCGGACCGGCTGGCAGGGTTTCAGGTTCAGCATGTCCTTGTCCCGGGCGCGCCTGCGGCATTGCGTCGGTTCGTCCGTCGTTGGCCCGCGGTCGAAGACGCCGCTCCGTCGACGGATGCCGCCACGGCGTTCGTGGTCGCAGGCTCTCTGCGGCGACCCGCACCCGTCGAACTCCTCGACGCGCTGGCGCCGGGCGCGGTGTTGGTCGAGGTCGCCTCGGTCGGTGGGGTTCGGATCGGCGAGCGCCTCTTTGGAATCCCAGCCCGCAAGAGCACACGCCGCCTGACCGTGCGTCGACTGACCGCGTGGCTGGATGCCGGGCTTGCCGACCCGGAGCAATGGCTGACAACCGATCCACCCGACGCCTGCGTGACGCTGGGTCGCAGACGCTGACGCTGACGATCAGGCGCGTTCGACCGCGTCGCTCCAGCGCGACCGCAGATCGGCCAGCGCAGCAGGATCCCCACCGGGCTCGAAGCGCGCGTCTTGCTGCCACGCCCGCGACAGGGCTCCGGTGTCCGACCACAAGCCGCAACCCAGGCCCGCCAGAGACACCGCGCCCAACGCCGTCGCCTCGAGGATCGTGGGCCGCTGCAGCGGGGTCCCGAGCAGGTCCGCCTGGATCTGCATCAGCAGGTTGTTTGCCGCCGCGCCGCCGTCGACACGAAGCAGGTCCAGCGGCTTGCCGAGGTCCTTGGCCATTGCGTCCAATAGATCGGTGACCTGCAGCGCGATGCCCTCGAGCGCGGCCCGGGCCAGGTGTGCCTTGTTGGTGCCGCGGGTGAGGCCGACGATGAGGCCCCGTGCTTGGGGCCGCCAATGCGGCGCGCCGAGGCCGGCATGCGCGGGCACCAAAACGACGCCCTCGCTGCTGGCGACCTGCTCCGCCAGGGCCTCGATCTCGTGGGCGTGCTCGATGATGCCCAGCTGGTCGCGAAGCCACTGCACCACGGCCCCCGCGACAAAGCACGAGCCCTCGAGGCAGTAGGTCGTCGTATCCCCGATCTGCCAGGCCACACTGGTCAGGAGCCCGTGCTTGGAGGGCACAACCTCAGACCCGGTGTTGAGCATCACAAATGCCCCAGTGCCGTAGGTGCACTTGGCCTGCCCGACGTCGAAGCAGGCTTGGCCGAACAGCGCCGCTTGCTGGTCGCCGGCCATGCCGTGGATCTCGATGCCGTCGGGGAGCCCAGGGACGCCACGCGTTTTTCCCATCGCGGCGTCGCAAGGCACCACGCGGGGCAGCATCGCCTGGGGGACCTTGAACAGCGCACACAGGGCGTCGTCCCATCCTCCGCCCTCTAGCGGCCACAGCAGCGTTCGCGAAGCGTTGCTCGGGTCGGTCACATGGGACTGCCCGTCGGTCAGCCGCCAGACCAGATAGCTGTCGATTGTCCCGGCCGCGAGCGCGCCCGCCTCGGCGCGGGCTCTGGCACCCGCCACGTTGTCGAGCGCCCACTGCAGCTTGGTGGCCGAGAAGTACGGGTCCAGCACGAGCCCAGTCCTGCGCTTGACGTCGGGCTCGTGCCCTGCGGATTTGAGGGCCTCGCACACATCGGCGGTGCGTCGGTCCTGCCACACGAGCGCGCGGTGAATGGGGGCGCCCGTCTTGCGATCCCAGACAAGGCTCGTCTCGCGCTGGTTGGTGATGCCGATCGCCGCGATCCGGCCCGGCTCCACCGCCGACAGCTCGAGTGCTTTTGCAATGGCCCCCAGCACGGAGGCCCACAGCTCATCGGGATCGTGCTCGACCCACCCAGGCTGCGGGAAGTGCTGCGGAAACTCGACCGTCGCGCGGCCCAGCACTGTCAGGTTGGCATCGACGATGAGGCACGTTGTGCCCGTGGTGCCTTGGTCAATCGCAAGAATCAGATCGGCGGTGGTCATGGGCCTTTTCGAGGTTGGGGACGTACAGCACGCGATGGTACCTTGCGTCGGTGGGATCTGACTCCGGTGCGGCGGCCGACCTCGTTGCGGTCGGCTGCACCGATTTCAAGCGGATACTGGTCGTCGACGACGAGGAGGCGATGCGGCACATGCTCGACCTCCGCCTGCGGCGCGAGGGGTACGACGTGCGGACGGCGGACTCCGCCGAGGCTGCCATCGCGCTGTTCGGCAAGGCTGCCGCGGGCGAGCCGGGTGCGCCGCCACCCACCAGCGAGGTGGACGTCGTGCTCACCGACGTTCGCATGCCCGGGCTGGGCGGCCTCGGCTTGGTCGATTGGCTAAGCGAGCATCGGCCGGAGGTGACGACGGTGGTGATGAGCGCGTTTGGCAGCGTGGAGCTGGCGATCAAGGCGATGCACCGCGGTGCGTACGACTACATCTCCAAGCCGTTCAAGCAGGACGAGGTCGTGCTCGCGCTGCGCAAGGCCGAGGAGCGGCTGCGTTTGCGGCGAGAGAATGCACTCCTCAAGGCACAGCTGGCCCAGCAGGCAGGGGCGGCGGATCGGCTTGGTGGGATGCTCATCCACAGCGAGAGCGGTCGACAGGTGGCCAAGCTCGTCCGCAAGGTCTCGGCCTACAAGACTTCTGTCTTGGTGCTCGGCGAGTCGGGCGTCGGCAAGGAACTCGTCAGTCGCGCCCTGCACGCGGGGAGTCCCCGCCACGACGGTCCGTTTGTGGCCGTCAACTGCGGCGCCATCCCCGAGCCCCTGCTCGAGTCGGAGTTGTTTGGCCACGTCAAAGGGGCCTTCACCGACGCACGGACCGATAAGCGTGGTCTTTTTGAGGAGGCCGACGGGGGCACCCTGTTCCTCGACGAGGTTGGCGAGCTTCCACCCGCACTGCAGGTGAAGCTGTTGCGTGTGCTGCAGGAGGAGGAGCTACGTCGAGTTGGTGACACCGCACCCATCGCCATCGATGTCCGGGTGGTCGCCGCGACGTCTCGCGACCTCCAGCAGATGGTCGACGAGGGCACGTTCCGAAGCGACCTTTATTTCCGCATTGCCGTCATGTCCGTCGAGATTCCGCCGCTGCGTGAGCGCAAGGACGACATCGCGCCGCTGGTGGAGCACTTCATCACCTCTACCAACGCGCGACTCGGCACGACCATCGACGGCGTAACCCAGGAGGCCCTTGCCTCTATGCTTGCGTACGGATGGCCCGGAAACGTGCGCGAGCTCGAGAACACGATCGAGCGCGCATCCGTGATGGCAGAGGGGTCGCTGATCGACATCGACGCGCTTCCCGAGCGCGCGCGCCGTCGTGGCGCGCCGATCAACGGGTTCTCAATTGCACTCGATGAGGATGATCTGTCGGTCAAACGCGCGCAGCGAACACTCGAACGCGAGTTGATCTTGCGCGCCCTGCACCAGACCGACGGCAACCGTACACACGCCGCGAAGCTGCTCGATCTTTCGCATCGAGCCCTTCTGTACAAAATCAAGGACTTCGGGTTGTCGTGACCGACACGCCGCGCGTGCTCGCGGCCGAATGTTCCAAGCGGATCGCAACGCGGGCGCTTAGGCTCTCTCAATGCTTGGCGAGCCGACGTTCGTCGCGTTGAAAACGCGCAAAACGCGTGCACTCCCGCGCGAGAACGCAGTCGGCGCAGACGTCCTTAGTTCTTGAAAACGCGCTGGTTGCGCGTTTTGTTGCGACGAATTGCCTCACTTTTTGGGGGGGCGCGCTCGACGTGAAATGCTGATGCACAGCGTCGTGCCTATCTGCTCGCAGTTCCCGCGGTCTTGGCCCATAACCCAAGAAACTCAACGACTTGGCAGTCGAAAAGTTCGTTTTCGAGCGCCGGAACGTGCGTTTCAGATCCTCTCAATGACCTATCAAATCCCTATCACTTCTATTCACTTACATATCAGTGAAGGGCAAGCGACGCGTTGACTGCCTTCCGATCGGGACCGACAATGTACGTGCATCGAACGCATGGATCCGGAACGCAGCCAAGAGGCAACCGAGCCCAGCTCAGGTTCATCGCCTACCCCTGCCGCGCCTGCACAAGCAGACGCGACGGACGTGGCCGCGACCGCACCGTCTTCCGTTTTGGGTGGGCGCAAGCCTCGGCGTACGCGGCCGAACGCGGGCACGCATCCCAACAACGTCAAGAAACTGCGGCAGCGGGCAATGATGAGCAAGGCCGAGTTGGCGCGACGCGCCCAAGTCAGCCCACTGACGATCGACCGTGTCGAAGCGGGCTGTCCGTGCCGCATGGACACCAAGCGGAAAATTCTCGAGGCGCTAGGCCTCTCCCCGTCCGGAGCACTCGAAGTGTTCCCGGACGTGGACCTCGGCTAGCGCACCCCTCGTACTGCCGCTCCACGTCGGAGCGGCTTTTAGAAAAAACACCCACCGGCCCCGTCTTCGCGGCCCGGGAGGCAGCATAGATGGCCAAGCAGTGCATCGGCCTGGATATCGGCACGAGCGCGATCAAGCTCGTGCAGGTCAAGGTTTCGCGCCGTGGCATGGCGTTGCAGAACTTCGGCATCGAGCCGGTTCCGCCGCAGTCCATCGTGGACGGCGTCGTCATGAATCACAACGCCCTCGTGGACGCGCTGCGCAATCTCGCCAGTCGCATCCACCTCAGGGGCAAGAACATGGCCATCGCCGTCTCCGGCAACTCGGTCATTATCAAACGTCTGACGATCCCGGCCATGGACGGTCCGGCGCTCGAGGAGCAGATGGAATGGGAGGTTCGGCAGAACATTCCGTTCTCGCGCGATGACGTCGTGGTCGACCACGAGGTTCTGGTGCAGCAGACGCCCCAGGGGCAGATGGAGGTCATGCTGACGGCCGCCAAGCGCGAGGTCGTGGGTCAGTACGTCGGGGTCGTGCGCGATGCCGGGTTTGTCCCGGTTGTTGTGGATGCCGCGGCGTTCTCGCTCCAAAATGCGGTGGAGGGCGGCGTCGGGTTCACACCAGGCGAGACCGTCGCGATCGTGAACGTTGGCGCAACGTTCTCGACGATGTCCATCGTCCAAGGCGGGCTTCCGACGTTCAATCGCGACCTCGGGGTTGGTGGAAACACGTACACCGAAGCCATCCGCACGCGCCTGGCGGTGAGCACGGATGGGGCCGAGGCCTACAAGGTGGGTGGCGCGGTCGCTGCGGCAGGCGCTGCTGCCGATGTCGTGCCGCAGGAGGTCCACAAGATCTTGGCGCAGGTGTCCGAGCAGGTCGCCGACGAGTTCCAGCGCAGCTTGGACTTCTATCTAAACGACGCCACCGACACCCATCTGTCGCGGATCTACCTGTCGGGCGGATCGGCGCTTGTGCCTCAGCTGCCCAAGGCGCTGCAGGATCGGTCGAAAATTCCCGTCGAGATCTTCGACCCGTTTATGCGCGTGACTGTGGACCCACGTCGGTTCCACGTTGACTACCTGCGGGCGAACGCACCGGTGGCGGCCATCGCCTTCGGCCTCGCACTGCGGCGTGGGGGAGATTCCGGATGATTCGCATCAACCTACTTCCAACGAAGAAGCGGAGTGCGGCACGTGCCGCCACGCCGCCCGCGAACATGGGCCAGTTCTGGGTGGTCGGCTGGCTCATCACCTGGGGCGCACTGGTCGCGGCCGGGTGGTGGTTCCTCGGCCTCAAGGAGGACGAGACGCAGGCTCTGCGCAAGAAAGCCGCGCAGCTGACCACGGAGGCCGAGGCTATCAAGGAGCAGATCGACGAGGAGGGGCTCGAGGCCAAGAAGCAGGAGCTGCTGCAGCTCGAGGCCGCCATCGAGAAGCTTGGCAAAAAGAAGCGCACGCCCGTCTTCGTCTTGTACGACATCGCGACTCTGCTGACCGATCCCACGATGGATCCCAGCGACCCGCCGCAACTGGACTTGGACGAGGTCAAGCTTCGGCAGCTGCTTCGCGAGGACCCAAAGGCAGGGATCAACCTCAAGTGGGATCCCAGCGGTCTGTGGCTCCACTCGGTTGAGGAAAAGAACGGGGTGCTGACCTTGCAAGGGTCGGCTCGCGCCGCCAGCGACCTGTCGGAGTTTGTCCGACGGCTCCGCGCCAGCGGACGCTTCGGAACGGTCACGAGCCCCAACTTCGACCGTGACTCCAAGAGCAAGGACGAGGCCGAACTCCGCAAGCTTGACTGGACGATCGGGGGCGTCTCCGTCCGGCGCTGGAACTAGCGCGGGACGAACGGAAAAACCATGGCTGGACCACTCGATTCTATTGACGCAATGCCCATCTGGCAGCGGATCATGCTGCTCATCGTTGGGGCGGTGCTGATCGGCGCAGGCTGGTACTTCTTCTTCTGGACGGAGGCCGTCGAAGGGCACCAAACGGCAGGCGTTGCTCTCGGCAAGGCCGAAACCACGCTGAAGGGGCTCGAAACGCGCAAGGCGAACTTCCTCGAGGAGCAGCTCGCGCACGAAGCCCGGGAGGCTGAGTTCTCCGAGAAGATGGAGGTTCTGCCGATGTCATCGTCCGCGGTCGACAACCTCAGTCAGACCCTGCAGCAGCAGGCGCTGAGCGGCTTCACCATCGAGAGCTGGACACCCGAGCCGGAGGAGCGGCAGGACTACTACGCGCGCCTGCCCATCACGGTCGATGCGACCGGGACTTGGGCACAAGCCGCGGACTTCTTTAGGAAGGTGTCCGATCTCAAGCAGATCGTGAGCATCGAGAACCTCGCTCTGGTCGCCAAGCGCACCAACGACGACCTGGGTGGCCATCCGGCGCTCTCGCTGAGCTTCGAAGTCGCAACCTATCGCTTCCTCAGCGAGGAAGAACGCTCCAGTGGGCAAAACACGCGCGGCACCAAGCGCAAGGCCAGCAAGAGGAAGTAAGCCGTGAACCTTCAAAAAGCCAAAGCGCCGCTGAGAGTTCCACTGGCCTGCTGTCTCTTCTTGGGGGGCGTAGTCGCGCTCGCCGGGTGTGGAGACGAGCCCGTCGCCGCACAGCGCGGGATGGGTGGGGCCGGCAAGGGCAAGAAGAAGCCCCCACCGCAGGGGGGTCCTGCCGCGAAAACGCCGTCCGGCGATGGCGAAGACGAAGTCGATGAGGGGCCTGAGCGCCCTCCGCTGGTCTTGGACGAAAAGTCGTTCACGCGCCGTCGCGACCCGTTTCGAGCATTTGTCGTGACCGAGCGGAGCGTTCCTGAGCCAGATTCACCGCGGGCGTCCCGCAAGGTGAAGCTCGGGCAGTACACGTTTGAGGATCTACGCCTCGTCATCATCGTGAACTCTGGCCGAGGCATACAACCGCGCGCCCAGTTCGTCGGTGGCGACGGGCGGAGCGGAACCGTTTTGCAGGGGGAGTACTTCTCCTCTGCCGAAGTTTTGCTCGCAGCAGTGAATAGAGATTATGTGGAAGTGGAGGTTGTGGACGAAGAACTCGCGGGCAGTCTGGGACTGCGCCGAGGCGAACGCCGCACCATCTTTCTACGCGATGAGTAAGGAGCCCGTGCACGCAATGAACCGCAGAGATCCGATTTTCGCTTCGCGTGAGACCAACCTGACGCGCGCTGGGCTGTCCGCACTCGCCGCTCCGTTGGCGCTGTTGCTCGTGACTGGAGTGTCCAGCCCCACGCTGGCCCACGCGGGTGGTCCGCTGCCCTCAGCGGGGCTCGCGACCCCGGGGCCGCTGCCGCTGACCGCAGTGGTCAAGGCGGTGGCCAAGACAAACAAGATCAGTGGGCTCACCGTCGAGGAGCTGGGCGATGGCACCACCGTGCTGCACGTCAAGGGCTCCAGCAAGCCGACGTTCAACGTGTACCGACTCGGTGATCCCGACCGACTGGTTGTTGACCTCGCTGGGGCCACGCGCGGCGATGTGCCGCACGTCGCGCTCGACAGCTGGGCCTGCGGTCGCGTCTCTGTGGATGCCGTCGCCGAGCGAAACGCTGACCTGGTCCGCGTTGTTGTGGAGCTCAAGCGCGAGGTGTCGTACGTCGTCGTCCCCAAAAAGGGCGAGCTTGTCGTGACGATCACGCCGCGCGAGGTCGCGCCCGAGGCTTACTTCTCCCACAAAAACGCCACGGAGCGCCGTCGCGAGCTGGCCGCCAAAGAGCGCAAGGTTCACAACGCCGAGCAAGCCATCAAGGTGATGGACGCCGAGGCACGCAAACGCGTGACCGAGGCGAGGTCGCAGGCCGCAGCGGCGAAGTCGCAGGCCGCCGAAGCGAAGTCCCAGGCCGCCGCAGCCAAGGCGCAAACCGAAGCGGCTCGCTCCGCAGAGCGCAAGGCACTGGCCGCCGAGAAACGGGCTTTGTTGGCCGAAAAGGCCGCAAGCAGCGCGGCCAAGGCCAAGGCGCGGAGCCTCAAGAACCGACGGGAGCTTCGTGCTGCCAAGGCAGAGCGGGAGACCGCCGAGGCGCTTCGCGTTCAGGCGCAGGCCGATCGAAAACGCGCCGAGAACCTCCAAGCGACTGCCAACGCAAAGCTCGCCAAGGCCTTGGGCGAGGTCAACGCCGAAAAGCAGCAGCTGGCAGCGGCACGCGGGCGTGCGGAAAAGGCAGAGATGCGCGCGGCCAAAGCCGAGCGTGAGGCTCTGACCCTGCGCGGGGATGCGGCGTCCGCCAAAGCGCGAGCCGTCGCTGCGGAGCGTGCGGCCAAGACCGCGCAGTCCGAGGCCGAAACGAGTCTGGCTTCGGCCCGCGGCGAGCTGGCGCGAGCGAAGGCTGCCGCGAGCCGTGCCGAGGCCGCTGCCAAGTCCAAGCTCGCCAAGGCAGAGCGAGCAGACGCAGCAGCCGCTGCAGCGTCGGCTGATTCTCTGGCGGCCGCCAACCTCAAAGCCGCGGCGGTCACCGCATCGGCAGAGCTGGCGCGAGCGCGCGCCGATGTCAAAGCGGCGAACGCCCGCTCGGAGGCCAAGCTGGCCGCAGCCGGGCGTGCAGAACGAGAGGCAACCGAGACGCTGGCGGCAGCGCGAGCGATGGCCAAAGTCGAGGCCGCGAAGCTTGTTGCGGCAGCCGCCAGTGATCGCAAAGCCGCCAAGCGCACCCGTGCACAGGCGGAGTCCGACGCGGTAGCGCTGGCACGCAAGGCGCGGCGCGAAGCCGAGAGCGAAGCGGCGAAGTTGCTCGCGGATGCGGGCGCCAAGCGGGAGTCGGCGGCCAAGATGCAGGCCAAGGCTAAGACGGCGCTGTCGCGGGCCGAGTCCGCGGTCGCTGACGCTGAACGCGAGCGCAAGGCGGCTTCTTCCGTGCGCAAGAAGGCCGACGCCGAGCTCAAGCTGGCGAAAAAGCAGGCGCGGACAGCCAGCGCGGCCGACAAGGCCAGGCTGGCGCAAGAACTTCAGAAGGCGCGTGCGGCTCAAATTCTCGCGGAATCGCGTCAAGCGGAGAGCGAGGCGTCCGTGCGTCGGTTGCGTTCCGATCGCAACGAACTCAAGTCCAAGCTCGCCGAGCAGCACAAGCTCAGTGGCGCCCTGGATCGCAAGATCGCCTCACGCAAGACCGAGCTGTCGCGGCTCGAGAAGAAGCTGGCCCAGGTCCAAAAGGACAAGGCTGCTGCGCGCCAGGACAAGGCCGCCGCGCGCGAGGTCAAGGCCGCGTCGCGCGAGGTTACGGTCGCCAAGGCCGAGCTCGCTGAGCTGCGGGCCTCGCTTGCGGCCGAACGCAGCGAGCTGTCGGCGGTCACCCAAGACGTCGAGAAAGCCCGTGCGACCCTGGACGGGAGTCTCGCGGAGCAGGAAGCCCTCCGCGCCCAGGCTGCGGCCGAACTCAAGAAGGCACCCGCGGCGGCCCCGGCCCCCGAGTCGAAGGTCGCCACGGTGATCAAAGATGTGCGGTTCGAGCACGACGCGCACGAGCAGCGGGTCATCGTCGCCACCCACGGGCCCATGCGGTTCCACGGAAGCACGCTGACGCCAACGATCAAGATGCTCACCTTTGACGACGCGGAGATCGCCAAGAAGCTCGAGCGCAGCTTGGATGCCTCATCGTACGGCGGGAGCATCAAATCGATCACGTCGTTCTCCGAGGGCGATGGCTCCAAGGTGCTTGTCTCGACAGCCTCGCCCATCAAGGCTCGGCTCGAAGAGCGACCCGGCGAGTTGGTCTGGCACTTTCCCGTGTCCAAGCACGCCGCCAAGAAGCCGGCGACCACAGAGGTCGTCAGCATGGCGGGCTCCAAGGTGGCCGGCTACGGTCCCGGGCCCAAGCCGCCGTTGGCGGCAGTGCCGACCCAGATGAGTGCGTTTGCGCCGCCCACGGGTGCGCGGACACTCGGATCCGGTCAGGACAACGCACAGCCCGTGCAGCGGCGTCGCACCCGCTGGCGTGGTGAGCGGATCGACATCGAGCTGCAGGACGCGCCCATCAAGGACGTGCTCCTGTTGTTCTCCGACATCGGCCACGTCAACATCATCGCGGGTCGCGGAGTCGAGGGGACCGTAACGATGAAGCTGAACGCGGTCCCGTGGGATCAAGCGCTCGACATCATCTTCCGCTCATTGGCGCTGGGATCCAGCCGCGAGGGCAACGTGATCCGCGTGGCCACGGTGGATGACCTCGAGAGCGAGCGACGTGCGGCCATCGAGCGCGCCAACGCCCGAATCCAGCTCAAGCCATTGGTCACCCGCTTGGTGCCGGTGTCCTACGCCACCGTCGACGAGATGATCCCCAAGGTGGCCAGCGTGCTGTCGCCACGCGGCACGGTCACACCCGACGAACGGACCAACACGCTCATCATCAATGACGTGGAGGACAACATCGCCCTGGCCGAGCAACTCGTCTCGAGTCTGGACACCCAGACGCCCCAGGTGTTGATCGAGGCCCGCATCGTCGAGGCCCGGACAAACTTCACCCGCAACCTCGGTATTCAGTGGGGTTTCGACTTCACCGCAAGTCCGGGCACGGGTAACCCCACGGGGCTGTTGTTCCCGAACTCCGTCGGCGTTGGCGGCGGTGGTACCGGGTCGCCAGTCGACTCGCGTGGTCTGCTCCTGCCTGGGGCGGCGGCCAATCCCAACTACGCGGTCGACCTGCCTGCACCCGTCGGTACGGGGCAGGGTGGTGCCATCGGCTTCGCCTTCGGCAGCATCTCGGGCAACCTCAACACCAACTTACGGCTGTCCGCAGCCGAGAGCACGGGTGAGGTCCGCATCATCTCCGCACCGAAGATTGTCACGCTCGACAATAACGAGGCGCAGATCGAGACCGGCGTGCAGATCCCGATCTCGCAGGTCAGTGCGCAGGGCGTCAACACGCGGTTCGTCAACGCGACCTTGTCCCTTCAGGTGACGCCGCATGTGACCAACGAGGGCGCGGTGCTGCTCGATGTTGAAGTCCAAAAGAACGAGGCGGACTTTATTAACACGGGTGCTCGGGGCGACCCCACGATTTTGACCAACCAGGCACGAAGCCGTCTGTTGGTCAACGACGCAGATACCGCGGTCATCGGCGGAATCTACGCGAGGAATAAGGCGGTCAACTTCACCAAGATCCCTTGGCTCGGCGATATCCCGATCGTTGGATGGTTCTTCAAGAACAAGTCCGAGGCGGACACCCGGAGTGAGATTCTCATCTTCCTGACGCCGAAAATCGTCAACCGGGCCAGTTCCATCGGCGGCTGAGTTCCGCCGAGGCTCTGGGCGGCACGCATCCACAGCGAGACCCCTTGCACTGTCTGGGCAGGGGGCGCACGCTCGCCCCGTGTCCAGGCCGCTGTTCCTGACCGGGATGATGGGGTGCGGGAAGTCCACCGTTGGACGCCTGCTCGCGTCGCGTCGTCGCGTGCAGTTCGTCGACCTCGACGCGCGCGTGGAGCGATTGTTTGGTGTGGCCATCGCTGACCTCATCGCGGGCGGCGAGCCTGCGTTTCGTGCAGCGGAGCGGGCGGCGCTCGTTTCCTTGGTCGCCGAGCCTGGGTTTGTGGCGAGCGGTGCCGTTGTCGCAACGGGCGGCGGCGCTGTGATCGACCCCGAAAACCGCACGCTGATGCGGGGCGCGGGGAGCGTGATTCACCTTGAGGTCGACCTCGAGATCACGATCGAGCGACTTGTGGCCGATGAGGCGGCACGCCCCGGGTCGCGGCCCCTGCTGCGCGCGGGCGGGGCTGAACCCGGCTTGGCTGCGGCTGCGCTGCGAACCCGGTTGCAAAAGCTCGCGACAAACCGAGCGGCTGCATACGCGGACTGTGACGTCGTCGTGTGCGGCGTCGGTGAGGTCGTCAGCGTTGCTGAGCGGGTCGATGTGGCCGTGGACGCCCTCAAGTCGCACGCCACCCCAGCCGCCGCGGCGCCAACCAATAGTGAGGCGGTTTGACCTCGCAAAAGGCCAAGCACTTGATGCTCACGGTGGCGGTCCCGTCCGAGGACCTCAGCTACCCCATTCGTATCGGCAGCGGCCTGCTCGACCGGGTTGGGCGTGAGGTTGTCGAGGCGAGCACAAAGGTGCGCCGAGTCGCGCTCATCACCGACGACACGGTCGCCCAGCTGTACGCCGAGCGTGCCAAGCAGAGCTTGGTCGCGCAGGGGCTCAAGGTCAGCGTGCACGCGATCACCCCGGGCGAGCGATCCAAGACCCCCGAGACGTTGCTCGGCTTGGTCGCCGAGATGGTCGGTGCGGGTCTGTCGCGCGACGACTTGGTGGTGACCCTCGGGGGCGGAGTCGTGGGGGACATCGGAGGGCTGGCCGCCGCGCTGTTCATGCGCGGAATTAGTGTCATCCAGTGTCCAACGTCATTGCTGGCTCAGGTCGACGCGAGTGTGGGAGGCAAGGTTGCCGTCGACCTCGGTGCCGGAAAGAACCTCCTGGGGGCGTTCCATTTTCCGGACGCCGTGGTTATCGACACGGCCGTGCTCTCGACGCTGGATGACGGCGAGCTGGGCTGCGGCCTCGGGGAGATGGTCAAGCACGGGCTGTTGTTCGACAGCGACCACCTTGCGCGGCTGGTCGGGGCGTCCGACGCAATCTACGCGCGCGATCCAAAAACGCTGGCTGGGCTCGTTGCGCACTCGGTGGCGCTCAAGGCGGCGTGCGTCAGTCGCGATCCACTCGAGCGCGCCAGCTCGGGCAAGGGGCGCATCCTTCTCAACCTCGGCCACACGGTCGGGCACGCTATCGAGCACGCATCGAACTATCGCGTTCGGCACGGCGAGGCCGTCGCGATCGGCCTGCAGGCGGCCGCGCGCATTTCGGAGGTGCGGGGGCTGGCCGCCCCAGGTTTTGAGGAAGAGGTGTGCAAGACGCTGTCGGCCTTGCGCTTACCCTGCACACTGGACACGTGGCTGGCGGGCGAAGAGGGCGCGTCGGTGGGACGTGCACTGTTGCAAGATAAAAAACGTGCGGGGACCAGCATCACCTACATCGCGCTGCGCGGAGTGGGAGACCCGTGCACACTTGCCCTGCGCGTCGATGAGATCCTCCGTTTGTTGCGACGCCATTCTTCCGCCTGATAGATTGGTTGCCGACGCCTGTGCGAAACGGGCGCGACAGGTATTTCATGTCCTACACGAGCAAGCGGAGAACCATTGGAGCGGGGATAGTGCTGGCGGGGTTGTTCACCGCGAGTGGCTGCGCGCAGGAGCAGGAAGCTCTCATCGTTCTCAACGCACCTCGCTGGGGCGACTCTGAGACCTGCGAGGTCGACACCGCCGCCGAGGGGCTGCTCTTCGGCCGTCTGGATCTCGACTTTGGGACGGGATACCTCATGCCCGCTGCGCTCCAGAACCAACTGGTGACCACGGATGCGATGATCACCAACAGCGCCACGGACAACGGCGAGCTGCAGCTCGTGGGTGCGGACGTGGTGCTCCGTTCATCTCAGGCGCCAGAGCTCATCGATGCCCTCTCCGCAGAGAACTCGGCCTTTGTCGAGTTCAGCAAAGATCTACCCTCGAGCTCCATCCCGTCGTCGTCTGCGCTGGGCGTCGCGGTCGAGGTTGTGAGTCAGGCTGCCGCCGTCAGCTTGGCGACGCTGGTCCCCTCCGTCCTCGGCGAAGGGGCACAGCCGGAGATCATCGCCGATGTCATCTTCCTCGCGCGTCGCTCTGGGAACAAGGTCGGCAAGCTCGGTGAGTTCGAGTCCCGCACGTTTTCGTTCCCGATCCAGCTGACCAGTCTGTATAGCTGCGCCGGGTGTCCGGATCAGCAGTGCCCGGTCGGGCAGCCGACAAGTTTCATCGGGGGAGCCTGCGGAAACGCGCAGGACCTCCTCATCGGACCGGCCCAATGCGATGATCCCAACGGAAACTGAATGCCCGTTGACGGTCTGAGCTGGCCCTGACACCCTGTACGAAGCCCGATGCTCTCCGAAACGCTCCAGAAGCTCGTCGAAGAAACCCCAGGCGCACTTGGGTCTATCCTGATGGGCTTCGATGGGATCGCTGTCATGCAGCACTTGTCCCCGAGCGCCCAAGCCGAGGACATCGAGTCGTGCGCGATGGAGTTCTCCTTTCGCTTCATCGAGCTGCGAAAAGCGGCCGAGGCGCTTGAGATGGGGACCATCGCGGACATCACGATCAAGGCTGAAGAACGCACGCTGCTGTGTCGCGTGCTCTCCGATGAGTTCTTCGTCGCGCTCCTGCTCGAAGACAGCGCCGGGTTCGGCAAAGGCCGCTGGATGCTTCGGTCTTCCGCGAGCGAGCTGGCCGCAGAGCTGTAGCGCTAGGCGCGTGTCGATGCCGCGCGTCGGGCCGCCGATAGCGACGTGCAACCCAGTGCGCAGTCGCGGCGGGCGCGGGCACGACGATGCGGTGCTGCGCCAAGACCACGAAAACCGACCCTGAGAGGCGGAATCGAGGAGCTTTGGGGCTCGGCTTCGTGGGCCGCCCGTCCGTAAAAATGCGGGCTAGCGAGAAGCGGGCCGGATCGCCACAATACCGGCGCCATGACCGACGCCCCCGCCGCAGCTGACGCGCCCGAGTCGAACCGACAGGTTCGTCGCGACCGTGCCTCGGTGCGAGTGATTCACGGGCCCAACCTGAATCTGCTCGGCGAGCGCGAGCCCGAGGTCTACGGGCGCCAGACCCTTGCGCAGCTCGACGCCGAGCTCGAGGCCTTGGGCCGTACGCTCGAGGTCAACGTCGATTGCTGCCAGGCCAACGGCGAAGGCGACATCATCGACCTTATCCACCAGGCTCGTACATCCCACGACGGGATTGTGATCAACCCTGGCGGCTACACCCACACTTCGATCGCCATCGCGGACGCCGTCCGCGGTGTCGCGCTGCCAGCCGTCGAAGTTCACCTGTCCAACCTGTTTGCACGCGAGCCGATGCGTCATCGGTCTGTTGTGGGCGGCGCCTGTGTCGGTGTCGTCATGGGTCTGGGCACGCGCTCCTACCACCTCGCCGTGCAGCATCTGGCGAGCGTACTCACCACGACCACTGCTCAGCCCTCCACTGCGTCCTAGGGAAACAACCATGTCCAAGAAGCGAAACTCCGATGGTGAGGCGCCGCCCAACGGCCTCCCCGACATTCGTTACATCCAAGCCCTCGCGGGCGTGTTTTCAGAGTACGAACTGGACGAGATCGAGATCGAAAGCGGCGAGCACCGCGTGCTGCTGCGTCGGTCCGATGTCGCTGAACCGGCGCCTGTGGCTGCCGTTGCCGCACCCGTCGCGGTGGCTGCGGCCCCAGTGGCTGCAGCGGCCGCGGCCGCGCCCGCCGTGGAGACGGGCGAGTTCATCGAGTCCCCGTTTGTGGGGACGTTCTACCGACGCCCCCGTCCCGATGCCGCAGCGTTTGTTGAGGTCGGTGCAGCCGTGGCGCAGGGCAAGGTCGTGTGCATCGTTGAAGCCATGAAGCTCTTCAATGAGCTGGAGACGGATTACGACCTCCGCATTGAGGAGTGTCTGGTCGAGGATGGCCAGCCCGTCGAGTACGGCGAGAAGCTGTTTCGGGTGACCCGTCGGTGAGCTCGCCGATTCGCAAGGTTCTGATCGCGAACCGTGGCGAGATCGCGCTGCGGGTCATCCGCGCGTGCCGTGAACTCGGCATCGCGTCTGTCGCGGTGTACTCCACGGTGGATGAGGAGGCGCTGCACGTTCGCTTTGCGGACGAGGCGGTCTGCATCGGCCCCGGGGAGGCCGCCAAGAGCTACCTCAACATTCCCAACCTGATCGCCGCCGCCGAGGTTGCCGGCGCCGATGCGGTACACCCCGGCTACGGCTTTTTGGCTGAGCGCGCTGACTTTGCTGAGGTCTGCGCAAAGTGCGGGCTTCAGTTCATCGGGCCCAAGCCGGAGCACATGTCGGCCATGGGCAACAAGGTCCGGGCGCGCGGTCTCATGGAGGAGGCTGGCGTTCCCGTGCTGCCCGGCACTGGGGTGCTGCAGTCGGGCGCTGAGGCGGTGGAAGCCGCCAAACGCATCGGGCTGCCCGTGATCCTCAAGGCCTCCGCGGGCGGTGGCGGTCGCGGCATGAAGATCATCCGCGACCTCGAGCGGCTCGAGCAAACGGTCGAAACTGCCCAAGCAGAGGCTTTGGCTGCCTTTGGCGACGGTTCGGTGTACGTCGAGCGCTACGTCGAGAGCCCGCGACACATCGAGGTTCAGATCATCGCCGACAAGTTTGGCGGCGTCGTGGACCTCTTGGAGCGCGAGTGCTCCATCCAGCGGCGGCATCAAAAAGTCCTGGAGGAGGCCCCTTCGACCGGTCTTCCGGACGGGGTGGGGCCCGCCATCCGTGCGGCGGCGGTCACCGCCGCCAAGGCGATTGGGTACGAATCGGTCGGTACCGTCGAGTTTCTGCTCGATGGCGACAAATTCTACTTCATGGAGATGAACACGCGGATTCAGGTCGAGCACTGCGTCACCGAGATGGTGACCGGGGTCGATCTGGTCGCAGAGCAGATCCGGATGGCCATGGGAGAGCCTCTGGCGCACCTGGATCGGGAGCACAAGGCTCGCGGGCACGCGCTGGAGTGCCGAATCAACGCCGAGGACCCGGTCTCATTTGCGCCGCAGCCGGGCAGAATCACCGCTCTGAACTTCCCAGGGGGGTTCGGCGTGCGGGTAGACAGCCATGTCTACGGGGGGTACGAAGTCTCTCCCTATTACGATTCGATGTTGGCCAAGCTCATCGTGCACGGTGCGGACCGCGCCAGTGCCATCCGCCGCATGCGTCGCGCACTCGGGGAGTTCGTCGTGGAAGGCATCAAGACCAACGTTGCCCTCCACCGGTTTATCATTGACCAAGAGGCGTTCGTGCAAGGGCGGTACGACACCCACTTTCTAGAGCACTATCTCGACCCCGCCGCGGTGCAAGCCGTGGCCGACGAGCACGGCTGAGAGCACGAGTCGAATGGCATTTTCCAAGGAGAAGGCGTTCGACCGCGCGGAGCGTTACGCCGCCAAGGGCCAGCACGACAAGGCCGCGCGCGAGTACCAAGCGATCGTCGACAACGACCCGAAGGAGATTCGGGCGTGGTTGATGTTGGCGGACTGCCTCGTTCGCTGCGGCAACGCGCAGCATGCCATCGAGCGGTACCTGCAGGTCGGCGGCTACTACATCCAGGAGAAGGACCACAAAAAGGCCCTGGCCGTGTATCGCCAGGTGCTCAACCTGGACGCCGGGCGCATCGATGTGCAGCTGCGCGTCGCCGCGCTCAACCAGGAGTTGGGCCGAACACAAGACGCCGTCGCCATGTATGAGCGGGTGGCGGGTCTGCAGATGCAGGCGGGCAAGACCGTCGATGCGCTGCAGACGTACAAGATCGTCGCCGACGTCGACCCGACTGCGGTCTCGCGGCGCCTTCGACTCGCCGAGCTGTACTCGCGCGAAAAACGAGGTGCGGAGGCCGTCGACGCATTCCGGGCTGCGGGCGAGCAGCTGCTGGCCCAGGACCGCAAAGCCGACTTCGTGCGCGTCGCCGAACGGCTGCTGTATCACCAGGGCTCCGACCTGGCGACGGTGCGACGCCTGGCATCGATCTATCTTGAGCTGGGCGACCCGCGCCGGGCGCTGATGAAGCTCAACGGTTTGCTTCACATCGACGCGGGTGACCGTGTGGGTATTGAGCTTTTGGCCCAGACGTTCATGGCGCTGGGCAAGCCGGACAAAGCGGTGAGCGCGATCGCTGAGCTTGCGCGTGCACTCAAAGAAGCCGGCGGCGAAAAGGACCTGGCCGAGGCGGCCCGGGTGGTGAACCTGGGCTTGAGCTGGGTACCCGGCGAGCCTGGCCTGGCAGCGGCACGGGCTGATCTGCAGCGGGCGACCCCGGCAGCTCCGGCCTCCGCACCGGCCGCCGCCGCGGCGCCGTCTGCCGGCGACTCGACCGGCCCCGTCGAAGCTATCGAGGTCGAAGCGGACGATATCGTCGAGCTCGACGATGGAGACCTCGAGCTCGAAGAGGTCGACGAGAGCGATACGTTCGTTCCTGAGCCCGCGGCGCAGACGGGGGCAACGATCGTCCCGCTCGAGGTCGATGTCGGCGCGTCGACGGACGCTCCGGCGATCGAGCTCGATAGCCCGGCCCAGCCCTCGATGACGGCGTCGGTGCTGTCCGAAGCGTCTCAGGATGACGTCGGCGCGGTCGACCCTGAGGCCCTGACCGACTTCGACAAGATCCTGTTCGAGGCTCGGGTCTACATCAAGTACCGCCTGTTCGATCATGCGCTCGACCATGTCGCCGTGGCGCTCGGGCAGCAGCCAGCTCATGTTGGCGCGCTGACCCTGATGACGCGTGCGCTGACCGAGCTCAACCGGAACGTCGAGGCTGCCGATGCGCACGCTCAGATAGCGACCCTGGTGCTCGCCAGCGACAGGGTGCTGGCGGGCGACCATGTGGCGGAGGCTCTCGCGCTCACCCCCGGACACGTCAAGGCGCTGCAGGTTCAGCGTCGCATCGCGGACGATCTAGGCCCTGCGGTGCTGCCTGCCCATTCGGAGCCGCTGCTCGTCGTCGATGTCCAGGACGAATCGGCCGCCAACCTCGAGCCGGTCCATCACGACGCTGGCGAAGAGGCGGACTTCACCATCGAGGTCGACATGGCCGACGATGCGTCCGACGACTCGCTGTCCACGGCGCCGCTCGAGATAGAGGATCGTTTTGGGTTGTCGGGCGAGCACGACGCCGCCGCATTCACCGATCCAGAAGCGACCGGCGAGTTCGATCCCGTTGTCGCCGACGAAGCCATTCTTGTCGACGATGCCGACGCGGGCTTTGACGCGGTTGTCGCAGAGGTCGCCGAGCACGGAGAGCGGGCAAACATCGAGTTGCTCGAGCCGAGCGTCGACACGGGCGTCCTGTCGCTCAACGATCACGTTGAGCCCGGGGGCGAGCTGCACCCGGGTGCAGGCGCCTCGCCGACGACCGCCGAGCCGGACCTGCTGAGTCTTTCGATAGGCAAAGACCAAGCGCGCGCGCTCGAGCCCGATGTCGACCTGCCGCTGGGCGACGGCTACGTCGAGCAAGACGGGGTGCCGACGCCCGTCTCGGTGGCCAGCGGAACGACGGGCGCTCTCCCGGTCGATCTCGACGTTCCCGGTGCGCCCCTGGACGAGGAGTCACCGACTCCGACACCTGTCGCTCCGACACCTGTCGCTCCGACACCTGTCGCTCCGACACCCGTCGCTCCGACACCCGTCGCTCCGACACCTGTCGCGGTCGCTCCAGCTTCGGCCGAGCCTGCCAAGGACTGGCCCGATATCTCGGACGATGTCGCCGAGGTGCAGTTCTACTTGGATCAGGGCCTCGACGACGACGCCGAAGCCGCCGTCGAAGACCTCAAGGAGCGCTATCCCGGGCACCCAGCCCTGGCGGCGTTTGGCGCCGAGCCCGAGCCCGAGCCTGAGCCTGAGCCCGTCGTTGAGCCTCCGAGCGAGCCCGCCGTTGAGCTGTCCGCCGCACCCCAAGTCGACGCACCCGTGGTGCCGCTCGAACGTGGGGCATCGGCACCCTTGGTCGCTCTGAGCGACGACGACGAGGACGACGACGACTACCTCGCGGCGATTTTCGGCGACCCTGAGCCGTCGACCGCAGAGCCTGCGCCCAAGTCGACGGGCGGCGCCCGGGTGGCGACCGACGACGTCGACCCGCAAAGCTCCTTTGACCTTGGCGTTGCGTACTGCGAGATGGGACTCGTGGACCAAGCCGTGTCGCAGTTCGAGGCCGCCGCGACGGACGAGCGCTTGCGGCCGCGCGCCCTGGTGATGTTGGGGAGCTTGCGATTGCAGCAGGGCAACGCGCCGGACGCCATCAAAACCCTCGAGGAGGCAGTGTCCATTGCGTCCAACACCGATGAGGCCGCCGAGGCGAACTACGAGCTGGGTCTTGTGTACGAGAAGATCGGCGAGACGGGCAAAGCCATCGCGCGCTTGTCAGCGGTCGCCGAGGGGTACCGCGACCGAGACGAACGCCTCGGCCAGCTGCGGGGGTGAGTCGTGGGCGACCAAGCCAAATCCGATCCTGGGACGTCGACCACCGCCGTGCACGGCGGAGAGCCCGATGTTCGTGATGACCGCAGCCTGACGACCCCCATCGTGCAGTCGAGCGCGTATCCGTTCGCGGACACGGCCGAACTCGTTCGCTACATGGAGGGGGAGATCGAGCGGCCGCACGAGTACGGGCGCTACGGCAACCCTACCGTCTCGGCGGTCGAGGCGAAGCTGGCGGCGCTCGAGGGCGGCGAGGCGGCGGTGCTCATGGCGTCGGGCATGGCCGCGATCACGACAACCCTGCTCGCGATGCTGCGGTCGGGGCAGCACGTCGTGTTCACGTCCGACGTCTATCGCAAGACCCGTCAGTTTGCGCGGCAGGTGCTTGCCCGGTACGGGGTTGAGTCCGACATCGTGGCGCCCGATCTCGCCTCGATCGAAGCGGCGCTGCGCGACGAGACGCGCATCATCTTCACCGAGGCGCCGACCAACCCGTACTTGCGCATGGTCGATCTGCAGCCGCTGACCGCATTGGCGAAGTCGCGGAGGATCAAGACGATTATCGACGCGACGTTTGCGACGCCGATCAACATGCTCCCCCTGAGCCTCGGGGTCGATCTCGTCATCCACTCGACAACCAAGTATCTCGGCGGGCACAACGACCTGCTGGGTGGCGTGGTGATCGGCAAGGGGCCGATCATCTCGGCGATCCGTGATCACGTGGGCATGCTGGGTCCAGTCCCGGACCCACACATGGCCTACCTCCTGGGCCGCGGCATCAAGACGCTCGCGCTGCGAGTACGCCAGCAAAACACCAGCGCGCTGGCGCTGGCGAACCTCTTGGGCGAGCACTCCGCGGTGGACACCGTCTGGTACCCCATGCGGGCCGATCACCCCGATCACGCGCTGGCCGAGCGCTACCTGTCGGGCGGTGGCGGCGTGGTGTCGTTTACGATGAAGGGCGGCATGGCGGCGGGGACACGGCTGGTCGACGCCCTGAAGATTCCCAAGCTCGCCCCCAGCTTGGGCGGCGTGGAGAGCTTGGTCGAGCAACCAGCACTGATGAGCTTTTACGAGCTGTCCCCCGAGCAACGCGCCGCGTTGGGCATCGCCGAAGGACTTGTCCGCTTCGCGGTCGGCATCGAGGACACCGCGGATCTGCTCGACGACATGCGCCACGCGCTCGATGTGGCGCAGTAGCGCGGCCGTCACTCCTTTGTCGGCGAGGTCGGTGCCGCCATCGCGGTCAGCACTTGGAGTCGCGCGGCGGTCTCCAGGGTCGCGTCCGTCGCCGACAGCGGTGTGGTTTGCGGAGGCGCACCCAGCACGGAGATCAGCTGCCGCGCGTCAGACAAACGTCCGCGCGAGAGCAACCAACGCAAGACGCCCACCGCCTGTCCGCGAAGCTCGGGAGAGCCCGCGATCGCCGACATCGTGGCCGTTGCGGCGCTCATCGAGCCCGTGCGCAGCTGCCAGCGCGCCAGTGCGCCCCAGGCCGCTTCGTAGCCGCTGTTGGCAGCTTCGATCAGCAGCTCCGAGGCGCGCTCAAGCTCGCCGTGGGAAAAAAGGAGGTCGCCGGTTTCGGCCAAGATCAGCGCATCGTCGACCTCGCGTCCGGGCTCGGGCGTGGGAATCGCCGCGGGGAGCTCCGAGCCCGCGGCCTGCTCGGTGCGGCCGGACCGCGCCAGCTGCAACCGCGTGGCGAGGCTCCCCATGCGGTCCTCCGAAAGGGGCAGGGCACCCAATGCTGCGGACGGGTCTCCCACCGCCCGGCGGAACCGCGCCCGCTCGATCGCGAGTCGGTGCCAGCGTCGCATCGTCGCGGCATCCCGATGCTCGCCGGTCGGGAACAACAGCGAGAGGTCTGTGTACTCGCGCGTACTGGGATCGTTCTCCCCAACCAGCCAGAACAGCGGCCCGGAGTCGATAGCCCAGGCGGCCTTCCACCGTCCCGCGAGGTTGTAGCTGTCGGAGAGGACCCGCCGTCCCGTGCCGCGTGCGTCCAAGGACAGCCGTGCGAGCGTCTCGTCGGGCAACGCGTCTGCCGGCCGAACGAGCACGTCCGGTCTCCAGCCCTCGACGCGTCGTCGGTCGTCCAGCGCGTTGCGCAACCAAGGATCGGCCGACAGGAGTATGTCCCCAGGGGCGAGCAGGCCGCGGGCGTACACCGAGACCAGCGAGGTCACCGGTCTCTGCTCGGCCAGCGGCGCGCGGGCCCGCTGATCCCAGGGCCCGAACAGAGCGCACAGGCAAAACAAGCCCGCAAACGCGAACGTGGCAAAGCCTAGATTCAGCCGGGGGCGGAGCGCCACGGCCAGGCCTGCGAGCCAGACCCAGCCCGACGCTGCGGTGGCGAGGACGACCAACACAACCGGTTGAGGGACCAACGGGCCGTACGCGTCGTACAGCGTCAGCGGCAGCGCGGCCCAGGCCAAGAGCCACGGTCCTCCGCGCCATCGCAGCACAAAGGTCATAACCACCAGCAGGGCGGCGGCGACAAACACGATGCCGGCGAAGCCAGGTGTGGACAGCAGTGCGGGCGCGGGCAGGGCGACGCGTATCGTGCGGAGGTCGGGGAACGAGGCCATACCCCGCAGGCCGGCCAGCACGGTGAGCGCGAGGATGGCCGGCGCCATTCCGAGGGCCGCAGCGATGAGCCAGGTGCGCAGCGGCGGCGCAGGGGGGCGTGGCGACGCGTCGTCGGGCTCCTGCGTTCGCGATGGTCTCGGACGGCGCAAGCGTGCGGTCGCGGCCGTCATGAGGATCAACATCAAGAGGAGGGGCAGCGCGGCCCGCAGACTGATCAATGCGGTCGCGGAAACCGCCGCCCCAGCTCGTGCGGCGGCGACGGGGGTGACGCGACCGATGTGCACGCGGGCGTGCACGACCAAAGCCAAGGCCAGCGTTGCCAGGAGACTGACGGTGAGTCCCGTCACCGCCGACGCTGCACCCACCACCAGGGCCCAGCGACTCAGCAGAAGAGTGGTGACCGGACCCGCCGCGACCGAAGCCAGCCACCGCCCGGGGCCACGGAACACGGCCAGCGCCACAACCGTGGCGGCGGCGGCGTTGACCAGCACCAGCGCGGCCGCAAAAAGGTCTGGGCGGACGGGGAGGTCGGCGATGGGCATCCCGCGCGCCAGCCCATGCCAAAGCGGGGTCAGGGGGGTGGGGAGGGCGGCGGTTGCCGACAACGAACGCTCGGCGTGGGTCCAATGGGCGGGGACCGACATGAGCGCCACGACGACCGCCGACAGGCCCTGAGCGACAACGAGCGCACTCGCCGCGCGGCTGGCGGGAGGGCGAACAGCGCGGCTGGAGTTCGCCTCAGCCACTACCGCGCCCACACAACCACGGTACCACCCGCGGCCCTGTTGGCCGGTAGGCCCAATGGCGGCCCGCACGGCCCGCGCGGGGCCGATGCGGCCACACCCTTGGCGCCCGCAGTGGCCTTTGTTATGAGCGCCATCCCCTCGTCGGGGGAAAGAAACGTCATGCAGAGCAGCATTGAGCGCATTGGACCGGTTGAGTGTCGCGTCAAAGTCGAGATCCCCTGGGCGGAGGTCTCACCTCGCCTGATGGGCAAGATGAACGACTTGCGGCGTCGCGCCCGCATCCGCGGCTTCCGTCCCGGCAAGGTGCCACCCGCCGTCCTCGAGCGGATGTTTGGCAAGGGCGTCCGCGATGAGCTCGCGCGCGACCTCGTGACCGAGACGTTCCCGAACGCGTGCTCCGAGCACGCGACCACGCCGCTCACCCAACCGCTCGTCGAAGAATCCAATCTCGACAAGGGCGAGTCGTTTACCTACGCCGCACGCTTCGAGGTTCCACCCGAGATCGTGCCCGTCGACTTCACTGGGGTTCCCGTACGTCGACGACCCACGGTCGTCGACGAAGCGAAGGTGACCGCCGAACTCGACAAGAAGCGCGAAGAGCTGACGGAGCTCCAACCGCTCCCCGAGGATTCGGACCGCGAGACCACGCAGGCGCTCGACGTTTGGACCGTCGACCTGGACGGTGACGTTGGCGGCCAGCGGGTCAACAGCAAGGACGTCGAGGTCGAGATCGGCGCACCCGACAAGCTTGTTCCGGGCCTCGCAGCCGCGCTGGGCGACCTGAAGCTCGCGTCGGTTGGCGGGGTCATGAAGGCCGAGTTCGACCTCCCCGAGGAGAACGTGCCGCCCGAGCTTCAGGGCAAGAAGGCCGTCATCAACGTTGGCCTACGTGCCGTGCGGGTGAAGGTTGTTCCCGAGCTCGATGACGAGTTCGCCAAGGACACCGGGGACGCCGAAACGATCGACGAACTCCGCGCCAAGCTGGCCGATGAGGTTCGTGGGGCCGACGCCGATGTCGCCGAGCAGGAGGCGCGCCGCCGATTGGTCGAAGCGTTGCTCGAGCGCAACGACTTCGAGCCGGCTCCTTCCATGGTCGCTCGCGAAGTCGCAGCCCAGGTCGATCAGACCAAGCGCCAGCTCGCGCAGCAGGGGCTCGCACTGCAACAGATCGGTACGACCGAGCAACAGCTCGCCGGTCGGATCCGTCCGCAGGCGCACTTCAACGTCAAGGCCTACTTGCTGCTGGACGCCATCGGCAAAGCCAAGGAGCTTGAGGTCACCGACGAGGAGTTCGACGCCGAGCTCGAGAAGATGGCCGAAGAGGGCGGGCAGAATGTCGCTCGCATGCGCGCAACGATGGAGAAGGACGGGCAGCTCCTGATGATGCGGGCCCAGATGCGCGAGGAGAAGATCCTCGACTTCCTCATGGCTGAGGCCGAGGTGACCGAGGCGCCCGACCCCGAGCCCGAGGAAGAAGTCGGTGCCGATCCCGAGGCGATCGTCTCCGAGGGCGACGAGGGCGCAACACCTGCTGCCGATGGTGACGATGCTTCCGACGACGCGGCGGATGCCAAGCCCGACGAAGGCTGAGTGAGGTAGCGCGGGCTGGCCTGGGCGGCGGCGTGCCACGCCGGCCGTTCGCGCCTGCGCCTCCGACCGGGGACCCTGCTCATGTGGCTGGGTCAGTCGGAGCGGACGCGCCCCAAATGGGAGCGCGTTCGTGGGCCTTCCGCCGAATACGGACGTCGCGGTTGCCCGGCTGCTCTTGCATCCGGGGGGGCGGACGTTACAACATACTCCAACAGCGCGAGGTCCTCCTCGAGGGGGCGCGCTTCCACTGACCGCGGGCATTTTCTTCGCGGCGAAGCAGTCAAACTCTTCGATTGTCAGACCTCATCCCGAATGTCTTACGGCGCCGATTTCGATCCATCTTTGCTTCAGTCCGCTCAACCGATGGCGAACATCCCGTTTGTCATTGAGCAGACCCACCGCGGGGAACGCTCCTGGGACATCTACAGCCGGCTGCTCAAGGACCGGATCGTGTTCCTCGGTACCCAGATCAACGATCAGGTTGCCAACAGCGTCATCGCGCAGCTCCTGTACCTGGAGTCCGATGACGCGGAGAAGGACATCCGCCTGTACATCAACTCGCCGGGCGGGGCGGTGACCGCGGGCTTGGCGATCTACGACACGATGCAGCACGTCCGTCCGCCTGTATCCACGTACTGCATCGGGCAGGCGGTCTCGATGGGCGCGGTGATCCTCGCGGCCGGCGCCCCCGGCAAACGGGTGGCGTTGCCGAACGCGCGTATTATGATCCATCAGCCGATGGGTGGCGCGCAGGGGCAGGCCTCGGATATCGAGATTCAGGCCAAGGAGATTCTCCGGATTCGGCAACAGCTCAACACGCTGTTGGCGTTCCATTGCGGGCGCAAAGACGGCGATATCCTTGCGGATACCGACCGAGACAAATTCATGGACGCAGATACGGCCAAACGCTACGGTATCGTGGACGAGGTTTTGGAGCGTCCAATCGAGCCCTCGAAAGACGACTCGAACGACGACTAAGCGGCAAGGGTAGCGAAACGGTGAGCTCGACAAAGCGCGACAACAGCCACGGCAACCTCAGCTGCTCCTTTTGCGGCAAGAGCCAAAAAGAGGTCAAGAAGCTCATCGCCGGGCCCTCGGTCTACATCTGTGATGAGTGCATCTCCTTGTGCAACGACATCCTCGCGGAGGAAGTCCAAAAGGAGGAGCGCACGGGTGGCCCTGGGAAGGTTCCCAAGCCCAAAGAGATTCGGATCATCCTGGACGACTACGTGGTCGGGCAGGATCTCGCGAAGAAGATCATCGCTGTCGCGGTTTACAACCACTACAAGCGAATC
>Ga0316189_10000157_pt1 | contig 64227 bp, 53 predicted proteins | sample LowCovwburrow_MG_FD_204930 | JGI IMG/M metagenome (GOLD analysis project Ga0316189, IMG submission 204930) | Coastal sediment microbial communities from Maine, United States - Lowes Cove worm burrow | ecosystem: Environmental > Aquatic > Marine > Coastal > Sediment | place: USA: Maine...
TCGGCGACAGCCGTTCAAGCTGCGACCCCCTGCGTTGAAGATCCTCGACCTGCTCGGCCTGACGGTCGCCGACTTCGCGAGACCCCCGCCGTTACGCTAATCCGGCCCGCCTCGAAAAAGGAGACCGGCCGGATGGGCAACCCCGGGAATGTGTGACAAGACGCGGGCACGGGCACGCACACACCATTCACCGAGCAGACGTCGTCGCCTCGTCCTCCTGCTCGCCATCGCACGCCGGCGGCTGTCGGGAGAACTCCCTCTCGACCGACGGTCCGACACGCAACGATGGCGATTGCCAGGCTTGGCGGGCACAAGAGCGCCAATGGGGAGCACATCGAACAGGGCGTCCGCCGGGGGAGGTGGGAGGTTGTGATCGATGGTGAGCCCCGGCGGACTGGGCGAGGACGATCTCGGACGGTACATGCGGGGGTTCCCAGGCCGCGTGGTCCCGACGCCGACCACCGGCCCGCGTGCGGGTGCGCCCGGTTCCCTGCGTGGCGCATGTCGAGGGACTAGCTCAGCGCGAGCCACGCGAGGACAGCCGCCAGCACCCCGGCTCCGAGCAGCAGCGCCACGGTGCTCCCCAACGGGGCGGGCTGGACGGGGCGCGGAGGCGCGGCGAGCGAGCCCCACGTGCGGGTGTCGGACCAGGTGTTGGGAACCGGTGTGTTCGGCGCTTCGTAGGGAATGGCGGGGAGCGACGCGATGAACGGCTCCTGCGCGAGCACCAAGAGGCGGCGGCGGGCTGAGGCCGCAGACTCGCAGCGCTCTGCGGGGTCGCGGTGGCAGAGCAGGGCGAACAGCTCAGACAGCGCCTCGGGCTGGTGCGGACCGAGGGAAGGGAGGGCGCCCATGCCCTTGGCCTTCATGATCCGCATGGTGTCGTCGAGCTTGCGCGCCCCGGGGTTGCTCGGGTAGGCGGGCACACCGCAGAGCATCTCGAACAGCACGACGCCCAGCGAGTACAGGTCCCACGCGCTGCCGCTCTGCCGGTCGGGCCACAGCCACTCGGGCGGCGCGTACGCGGCCGTGCCGACGGCGGAGCCTTGCTCGGTGATCCCGGTGCCGCCGGTCTCGGGCTTCGCGATGCCGAAGTCGAGGAGCTTGAGGGTGTCGCCGTTGACGATCAAGTTCGTGGGCTTGAGATCGCGGTGGTGGATGCCGAGCTCGTGCAGGTGGTGCAGCGCGTCCGCGACCGAAGCGGCCATCGCCAGCGCGCGCGCCGGCGGCAGCGGGCCCACGCGGTCGAGCAGATCGGCCAGGGTCTCGCCCTCGACCAGCTCCATCACGAGGTAGCGAACCCGGCCGTCGACCGAGGCGTCGATCAGGCGAACCACGTAGGGGTGATCGACCTGGCGCAGCAGCTCCACTTCGCGCGAAAACCGGCGCACGGCCACGGGCGACTGCTCGTGGAGGATCTTGACCGCAACGTGGTGCTCTGGCTCGTCGATCGAGTGTCCTCGCAGCACGGTGCCCATCCCGCCGCGGCCGAGCAACTCGTCCACCACCCACTTCCCGTCGAGCACGGTACCGTGCTCGAGCAAAGCAGAATGCTGTTGGAAGGCCGTTGGCACGAGAGGAGCCCTGGTTCAGTCTATCGGGTCGATATCCGGTTCTATCCGGCCGAAGAAAAATTGTGTCTCCTCGGTGTGTCACCGCGGTTTCTCAGCGGATGCCAACGAGGCAGCACCGTGGCGCTCGGCCCACTATGGGGAGGCCGGCGGCGCATCTCTGAGGTATGCTGCGCCCCTGAGGTGTGACGATGTGGACCCTGTTCGCCCTCTCTGCTCATGCCCAACCTCCTCCGCCGCCGCCGGCAGGGCCGCGCTTGGCGATCGAGCCCGGAACGCTGAGGCTCCGGCAGAGCGAGGCACCGCATGTCCGCCTCGACCCCACCGAGCCGCCCGGCCGCTGTCTGGTGCGGATCGAGGTCGATCCGCTCGGCACGCCGGTCGATGTAGAGGCCCGGGGCTGTGGGGGCGAGCATGCCGAAGCGGCCGAGGACGCGACCTCCCGGTTTCAGTGGGCCCCGCCGGTGGACTTCGACGGTGTGTCGGTCCGCGCAGTCACGATCGTCCCCGTCCGGTTCACGCCCGCGACGCGGGTACCGGTCGAAGACACCGAGCGCTGCGTCTACCAGCTGCGCATCGCGGCGAACGGCAGCGTCAGCGCCACGCCAACGCGCCCGACTTCGCAGTGTCAGCTCTGGGAGAGCACGCACGTCAACGGGGTCATTCCGGCGGTCTCGCGCTGCGAGGTGGACATCGACCGCAACCTGCACCGGGACTCCTCCGGCTGGGCGTCCGTGGCGGCGTGCGCGGGCGATCCTGCCGACCTCGAGCCGGTGGTCGAGGCGATTCGCGGCTCGCTGTTCTCGTTCGGCGCGGATGAGACCCGGTTCGTGGTCACACTGCCGGACGAGAGCCAGGCGCCTCCGTCCGGCGCGGTGCGGTTCCAGGTGCCCTCCGAGGTCGAGGAGGTGCAGCAAGAGCGGCTCATCGTCGGCGGCGAAGAGGAGACCGAGGAGGAGGGCATGGAGAGCGCTGAGGACACGGAGGCGCCCAAGGTCACGCTGCCGCAGCTGCCGCGGCGGTAGACCGCGTTGGCGGTCAGACCAAGCCAGCCTGCCCATCTGCGACTACGCGAGCGTGTGGAACACCCGCTGGACGTCGTCGTCCTGCTCGAGGCGATCAACCAGCGCGAGCACCTCGTCCGCCTTGCTCTCCTCCAGCTCGGTCAACGTCTGTGGGACGAACTCGGTCTCGGACGCCACCAGTGGAATCTCGCGTTCCTCCAGCGCCACCTGCATGCTGTTGAAGTCGGTGAATGCACAGCGGATCACGAGCTGTGCGACGCCGTCGTCGTCCTCGGTGCGCTCGAGGTCTTCCAGGCCGTGATCGATCAGGTCCAGCTCCAGCTCGTCGGGGTCGCGCCCCGCGACGGCGATCCGAAACACGCCCTGCCGCTCGAACATGAAGGCGACGCTGCCGGCCGCGCCGAGGTTCCCGTTGCCCTTCTTGAAGTGGTGGCGGATGTTGGCCACGGTGCGGGTGGGGTTGTCGGTGGCGGTCTCGATCAGCATCGCGACCCCGTGCGGTCCGTAGCCCTCGTAGATCAGCTCGTCGTAGTCGGTGGCGCCTGCGCCAGAGGCCTTCGCGATCGCGCTGTTGACCTTGTCCTTCGGCATGTTGACCGAGCGGGCGTTGCTGATCGCGCGCCGCAGTGCCGGGTTGTGATCCGGGTTGGGCCCACCCGACCGCACGGCGATGGCGATCTCCTTTCCGACCCGGGTGAAGGCCTTGGCCATCCGGTCCCATCGCGCGAACATCGTGTGCTTGCGCTTCTCGAACATGCGTCCCATGGACGTCTGCCTAACTGAGTGCTGGCGCCGTGGCCGCTGTCGAGCCACTATGGCGCGCATGAAGTGGGAAACAGGTCGTAAGAGTCGCAACGTGGAGGACCGCCGCAGCGTGCGGGGGCCGGTGATGGCTGGCTCCGGCATCGGGCTGGTCGGCATCCTTGGCCTTGCCGGTGTGGTGTGGCTGCTGGGGGGCAACCCGATGGACGTGCTGCAGTCCGCCGCTGAGCAGCAGTCTCGCCAGCAGCAGCAGGCGCCCAGCCGCAGCGCCCCTCGCTTCCCCGAGGAAGACAAGCTGGCAGCGTTCGCCTCGGTCGTGCTCGCGAGCACCGAGGACACCTGGACCCGGCTGCTGGGCCAGCAGTACCGCCCTGCCGGCCTCGTGTTGTTCACCGATCGTGTACGCAGCGCCTGCGGTGCACAGTCGGCGGCGGTGGGGCCGTTCTACTGTCCGGGCGACTCCAAGGTGTACATCGACCTGGGGTTCTACCAGGAGCTCGCCCGCCGGCACGGCGCTCCGGGGGACTTCGCTCAGGCCTACGTCCTGGCGCACGAGGTGGGCCACCACATCCAGAACGTCACCGGCGACGAGCGCCGGGTCCGGCAGCTCCAGCAGCAGCGGCCCGATCAGCGCAACGCCCTGTCGGTCGCGCTCGAGCTGCAGGCGGACTGCTATGCCGGTGTGTGGGGCCACCACGCGGCCGGCATGCTCGAGCCGGGCGATGTGGAGGAGGGCCTGCGCGCCGCCGCGGCCATCGGAGACGATCGGCTGCAGCAGCAGGGCCGGGGCGTCGTGGTGCCCGAGTCGTTCACCCACGGGTCCTCGGCCCAACGGGTCGAGGCGCTCCGAAAGGGCCTCAGTTCCGGCGACCCTGCGGTCTGCGCGATCTAGACTTCTTCTTGCGGGGCGGCGCCGCGCGGCGCCGAGATGCGCCCACCGGTCCCGGGTCCAAGATGTCAGGCGACAGCCCAATCCGGTCACCGGCGATCGGGATCCGCTCGCCGATGAGCTGCTCGATGTCGCGCAGGAACTCGATCTCGTCTCGGTCACAGAACGCGAGCGCCAGCCCGCTTGCCCCGGCGCGCGCCGTGCGGCCGATGCGGTGGACGTAGCTCTCTGGGATGTTCGGCAGATCGTAGTTGATGACGTGGGAGATGCCCTGCACGTCGAGGCCGCGCGCGGCGATGTCGGTCGCGACGAGCACGCGCACGGTGCCTGCGCGGAAGCCCTCCAATGCGCGCTGGCGGGCGCCCTGGGACTTGTTGCCGTGGATCGCAGCGGCTTCGATGTTGCTCTTCTTCAGGCGCTCTACGACGCGGTTGGCGCCGTGCTTGGTGCGGGTGAACACCAGTGCCCGTGTGACCCGGGGGTCCGAGCAGAGCTGCACGATCAGCTCGCGCTTTCCGGTGCGGTCCACGAACATCACTCGCTGGGTGACGCCCTCGGCGGTGGTGGACTCGCGAGAGACCTCGACCTGTACGGGGTCGGTCAGGATGTTCTGCGACAGCGCCACGATGTCGGGCGGCATGGTCGCCGAGAAGAACAGGTTGTGGCGCTGCTCCGGCAGGTGCGCCAGGATCCGCCGGACGTCGGGCAGGAATCCCATGTCGAGCATCCGGTCGGCCTCGTCCAGGATGAACGCCTCCAGCCGGTCGAGCTTGACGTGGCCTTGGCCGAGCAGGTCGAGCAGGCGACCCGGGCAGGCGGTCAGCACGTCGATGCCCTTCGAAAGGGCGGTGACCTGGGCCCCTTGCTTGACGCCGCCGAACACGACCGCGCAGCGCAGGTCGAGGTGGGCGCCGTAGCTGACGAAGCTGTCGTTCACCTGCAGCGCGAGCTCGCGGGTGGGCGTGAGCACGAGCACCCGGGGGCGTCGCGCCTGGCGCTTCGCGCGCGAGGGCTCCAGGCGATGCAGGATCGGCAGCGCGAACGCGGCGGTCTTCCCGGTGCCGGTGCGGGCGCAGCCGAGCAGGTCGCGGCCCGCGAGCACGGGCGGGATGGCTTGGGCCTGGATGGGGGTGGGGGTCTCGTAGCCCTGGTCCGCGATCGCGCGGAGCAGCGGCTCGGACAGGCCGAGTTCGACGAAGGGTTGCAAGCGGATCCTAGAGCTGGGGCACTCTGGGTAGCCGTTGGTCAGCTCACGCGCACGTCCGCCACCTGCAGCCGGGTCGCGCCGCGTCGCTTCTCGAGGCACCACGGGTCGAGCAGCGCCGCCTCCAGGTCCTTGCGGACCCGGTGCAGCAGGACCGAGTACCGGCTCGCGGCCCCGCGCAGCGCCTCGCGACCCCACACGCCCATGATGAGGTCTTCGTCGTGACACCAGCCGGCCAGCTCGGGCAGGAGCCGCTCGCCGCGATCGGCCTGCAGCCGGCGCGCGAGCTGGTAGATCAGCGTGACCCGTTGTTCGGCGACGATCTGGCAGCGGCGCCCGGCCGTGGGGTCCTCGATGACGGCCAGCCCCCCGGCGGCGGCGTCGAGCGTCACCACGAGTCGGTATGGGTAGCGGGTGCCGCGCAGCGGGCGGACGGTGGGCGCGCGGTGGAGCGCCTCCTCGGACAGCTCGATCCGAAACGCAGACCCTGCCACCTCGAACACCTCGTCGAGCCCCACCGCACGCTCTTCGTCGGGCAGCCCGAGCCACGCTTCGCCGTCGGGATGGACGATCAGGGTGGCGGCCTCGGCCGGACCGTCGGGCAGCCGCACGTCGCACCGCGGTCCTGCGCCGATCCGGAACCGGTCTCCATCCACCAGGTGTGCGGTGCCTGCGGCCAGGTCGCGCACGACCAGGTGGCCGCCCGGCTGCGCGTCGAGCTGCCGGATCCGGAGCCGGACGTCCTCGCCCAAGCGCAGCTCGTCGCCGTGCGCGAGCGGCGCGCTGCCCGCGACGGCGACCTCGACCTCGTTGACGAAGGTGCCGTTGGTGCTGCCGAGATCCCGCACGGTCGCCGAATGCGGGCTGCGCTGGACGACCGCGTGGTGCCCCGAGACGCTCTCGTCGACGAGCACCACCTGGTTCGTCAGGTCGCGGCCGAGCGTGATCGCAGCGTCGCGGAGCGGGATCACCCGGACCACAACTCCACCGCGCAGCAGCTCTAGCTCGATGTCGGCCAGATGGGACCCCCGGGCGGAGTGTAGGACAGGTGTAGGAGACGCCGAGCGCTGACGGTCGATAGCCTGTCATTGTACCGGAGGAATCATGTCTGACGAGAACACCGAAGAGACCACCACCGAGACCGTCGCCCGCAGCACCGCCGTGGGCGTGGGCATCGCCGGGATGATCGTCGTCGGCCTGATCGGGCTGTTCGCCGGGTCGCGTATGGCCGGTGAGGTCGAGGTGGCGCGCGCGCCGACCGCCGCCGAGCTCGAGGTCGCTTGTGCCCCCGAGATCGCCGGGGTCGAGGACGAGCTGTCCACCGCGCAGGCCAAGGTGGCCGACCTCGAGCGCAACGCAGCCGAGACGCAGGGCCAGATCGCCGATCTCGAGTCGTCCATCGCGACGGGCGCAAAGGTGGGCAAGGCCATGCGCGCCGAGCTCGCGATGCTCAAGGAGAACCTCGCCGTGACGGAGCAGAAGCTCGCCGCCGCCGTCGAGGAGAAGGAGGCGCTGCTCGTCGAGCTCAAGGACACGCAGCGGCACCTGCAGGAGACCCAGGAGACGCTGGTCGTGCGCACCGAGCAGCGCGATGATGCCCGCGAGGACGCGCTGTTCAACCGCTTCGACGACTTCCTGTCCGACTCGCAGCTCGAGATCTGTGACCGGGGCAACCGCAAGCGGCTCGGAAACTGCCGCGAAGAGGTATTGGCTGCGCTCAAGTCGCCGGCGCGCCGCGACCAGTACAGCCACTGCATCCGGTCGGGCCAGGCCGAGCCCGTGGTCCGCGAGCTGCTCAAGGACGCCACGCTGCCCGAGTTCGCCGAGATGATGAACGAAGAGGTCAAGCAGGTGAAGGGCTGGTACATCGAGATGTGCGACCCGACGCTTCCGGAGGTTGCGGACGTGCCGCTCGCCGAGGGTCGCCTGCCCCGCAACGCCGGCTGATGTCTGCCCGCTGAGCGGGGATCGCGGTGTCGCGGTCCGGGCTCGTCGCTCAGGACGCTTCGGCGCCGGGTATGGTTGTTCCTGCACTTCTGGGTTGGCACAGGTGCTGCAGAGGAAGGAACACCCCCCCCGACGGAGCGAACCGTGTTCTTGCTTCCCTTCCTCGCCCGATCCGCGTTCGCCGTTCCTGAGGCGCCAGTCCCCTGCACGTCGGAGAACACCGTGCTGCTGCCGGCGGACGGTGCGGTCGATGTCCCGCTGGACGTCCAGGCGCTCGCGGTCTTCACCGAGGGCTGCGTCACGTTCACTGAGACGCCGATGTCGCTCGTCACTGGCGATCAGGTGGCTCCGCTCGCGCCGACGGATCAGCCGTTCGCGGACTCGGGGCTGCTCGAGGCGACGATTCCGGACGGCCTGCTGCCGCAGACCGAGTACACACTCGAGCTGGGGCTCGAGGAGGAAGTGCTGCGGTCGACCTTCACCACGGGCACGCTGGAGGCCGTAGCAGACCCAGTTGCACCGAAGGTCGCGCTGGCAGCGACGCTGTGGTCGGAGGACGCGGATACCGCGCTGGTGATGCTGGACGTGCAGGTCTCCGGCCTGCCGGCCGGGCACCTCGCGCTCGCGGCGCTCTCCCCGGACGCCTTCCCCGCCCTGGCGGTCTCGGACGCGGACGGTGTGGCGGTCACGACGATCATCGACGGCGTCGACGAAGACACGGATGAAGTCTGTGCCTCCGGTGCGCACCGAACGCTCGCGGGGACTGTGTCTCCCTGGGTCGAGTCCTGCACGCCGTTCTCGTGGTCGCCCCCCATGCGCCCGGGTCCCAAGGCCTGCAGCACCACCGCGGCGCTGTCGCCCGCGTGGCTGGCCCTGCTCCTGCTCTCCCTCATCCGCCGTGGAGGCCGCCCATGATCGCCATCCTCTCCCTCATGACCCCAGCGTTCGCCACCTGCGCACCGTCGGTGCCGCAGGGCCTGTACCCCAGCGATGGCGCCGTAGATGTGCCCGTCGATGCCCACCTCGTGGTGCTCCACTCTGGTGGCTGCGGCGCCTACGGCGGGGTGCTCACCCTGTCGACCGGCGGCGCGACGGTGCTCGAGGTCACCGATCCGATGCAGACCTGGTTCAACGGGGCCTCGCTCTATGAGGAGGCGCTCGCAGGCGGGCTGCTTCCCGAGACGACCTACGAAGCGGAGTTCGCCTCCGTCGACGGGGAGGTGCTCCAGAGCACGTTCACCACCGGGACCGCGACGGCTTCGCAGGACGTGGCGCCGCCGGACGTGTCGGCCTCCGTCTCGTTCGCCGAGTGGCAGGGCCCACGCGTCCTCGCGTACGTGGAGGTGACCCTGTCCGAGCTGGCCCCTGATCACTTCGGGCTCGCCTCCGCCGACGCGGTCGACGCGACCACGCTCGCAGCGCCCGATGCCGCCGGGACCGCGACCAGCACCGTGTTCGTGCTGGTCGACCCGGAGGACGCCGAGGTCTGCGCCGAGGGCGCCCAGCGCGACCTCGCCGGGAACCAGTCGGACTGGGTCGCGGCCTGCACCGACTTCGAGGCACCAGCCCCACCAGTCCAAAGACCGCTCGATGATCGCGACGGCGGGCCGTTCAGCTGCAGCACCGCGCCGAGCCATGCGCTCGGCTGGCTCGCGCTGCTCGCGCTTCCGCTGCTGGGCGTGCGGAGGGGCGGTCGTCGCGGACAGGCGCGCCACGCCGTAGTCAAGGTCTGGGGCAGCCGATCGATGTGGTAGGATGCCGCCCGTGCCCCTTCGGATTGTACCCCTGTTGCTGGTGGCCTGCACCGCCCCCACGCTGCCTGCTCCCGAGCTCGACAGCGTCCGGCCGACCTTTGCGTACAACGGTGCCGAACGCGTCATCTCCATCCACGGATCCAACTTCTTCCCGCAGCTGGATGTCTCCGCTGTCGGCACCGAGGTCGACCTCGATCTGAGCTTCCAGGCGTGGCTCGTCGGGCCGGACGGCGACGGCGCGAGCGCGGCCTTCCGAAGCGTCGGCATCGACACCGACGAGATCCTGTCCGCAACCGTTCCGGCGGAGCTCACCCCCGGCACCTACGACGTGTTGGTCCGAAGCCCCGGCGGGCAGGAGGCCGGGCTGCGCGCATCGTTCACCGTCACCGACACCGAGGCGGAGCTGCTGCGCCTGTCTTCGCCGCTTCCGGCCTACGAGGTGAGCGAGCGCGCAGTGGTCACCATCAGCTGGCTCGACATTGCCCAGAACGTGGTCCCGGTGGACCAGGAGGTCGAGATCACCGTCACCGCGCCGGCCCAGCTGGACGGCGGAACTCTGCGCGACGTCATCCCGATCGCCGGGGGACTCCGCGGGCTGCTCACCGACGGGGTGGCGTCGGTCACCGTGGAACAGAGCACGACCGGGTTGGTGCGCGTGGACGCGCGTCCGGTGGACTCCGATGTTCCAGGCGACACCCTCGAGCTGCTGTTTCAGCCCGGCGACGACTGGTCCATTCTGTACACGCTTCCACAGGGCGTCACGACGCTGGTCGCGGGCGAGCCCGTCCAGGTCGAGGCGCTGCTCGTCGATCAGCACGGCAACGAGGTCACCTCCCCCGCCAGCGTCGCCCTTCGGACCACGTGCTCAGGCTGGTCCGGTCAGGCCGCTCTCGCGGGCCCCACGCTCGTCGAGGTGGTGCCGATCACGGCCTGTGCCGACGACTTCATCGAGGCGGTCGGTGTTGCGGGTCAGTCCGATCTGTTCGAGGTCGTCGCCGGCGATGCGGATCACTTTGAGCTGCAGCTGAGCGACACCGAGCGGCGCGCCGGTCAGTCGCTCGGCGTGCTGGTCGAGCCGATGGACCCGCTCGGGAACACGGCCGTTTGGGTGGGGGAGCTGTCGCTGTTCTCGTCGGTTGGCGGCCTGCTCGATACGGTGTGTGGGCCCTCGTTCTCGGTGTGGCTGTGCACCACGACAGTGACCGCGGCCGGCGATCCAGTCCTGGTGCGTGCCGAGGGCAACGACGGCCTGCGCGGCCAGATTGACGGCCTGGTCGTCCTCCCCGACGTTGTGCCCGCCTCGGTGCAGGTCTCGGTGACAGGTCCGGTTGCCGCCGGCGTGCCGGTTTCGGTCGAGCTGCGCCTGCTCGATACCTGGGGCAACGCCATCGACGCGGGCCTGATCGGTCCGCTGGTCATCGACATCGACGACGAACTCGGCGAGGCGAACTGCGTGTCTGGCGGCGTCGGTCCCAGTGGCGCTGCGCTGCAGGACTGCACACTGCAGACGGCGCGGGGCGCAGCGGTGCTCTCGGTGGAGCTCCCGGACTTTGGGATCAGCGAGCTCAGTTCGGTGTTCCAGGTCGACAACGGTGCGCTCGCCGCGGTCGATGTGGTGGCCACCGGGCCGGTCGTGGCGGGGCAGACGCTGGTGCTGACGCTCGCAGGCGCCGACGCCTTCGGCAATCCCTACCTGGTGCAGACCGACCCGACGGTCGACGTGACCGACGCCAGCGGAACCTGGTCCACCCCCACCGCGACGCTCGCGCTGGACGGTACGGCGGTGGTCGGCGGTGCGCTCACCCGGGCGGGGAACACGACCATCACGGTGTCTCAGGGCGGTGTGGTCCTGGGGTCGTCCGACCCGTTCCTCGTGCTCGCCGCGGCCGCGGACGCGCTTCGACCCACGCTGCTCGCGCCGTGGGCCTGGGTCGGGGACGTGACCGACGTGCAGGTCGAGGCGGTGGACATCTACGGAAACCGGGCGTCGCTCGACCTGGCGGCGACCTTGTCTTCCCTGACCAACAGCGGCCCAGACGCACTGGTCACGCTGATCGACGGGGTCGGCGTGGTGCCGTATTCGTGGTCGGACCCAGTGTTCCCAGAGGTCCTGGACGCGGTGGGCGGCGCGCTGAGCGGCGCGAGCATCGACCTGGTGGTGGCGGACACGTGCGGGGACATCGGCCCCACGGTCGCGGCCACCTTCGACAGCTTTCCCGAAGCGGTCGGCTGCATCGATCCCGTGACGGGCCTCGCGGAGGTCACGGCCGATCTGTCCGGGTCCATCGTGGGGAGCGCGGTCCTGGACGGCTACGCGTTGTCGGTCTCCGGCGCGTCCGCCACGACATCCACGATGCCCGACGTCACGGTCCAGCTCCCCGGCGCGCGGGGCCGAACGCTGCACGCGCTGGTCGTCGACGCGGACGGGTGCGGCAGCGCGCTGGAGACGGTGGGCTACGCAGGGCCCGCGGATGGAACCGTCGTGGGGCCGATCCCAGTGTCCACCGTCGCGACGGAGCTGGACGTGTTCGACACGGTCACACTCGACGTCGTCGGGGCCCACGACTGCTCGCGCGACGCCGCCGACGGCCAGGACGTGCTGGTGCGCACCACCGCGGGCGTCCTTTCGGGGGTGACCGCCACCGGTAGCGGCCTCGCTGTCACGCTCGACATCAACGGCGACGGTGCGTTCACGTTGCAGACGGTGGGGGGCCTGTCCGAGAGCGTCGCTGCGCTGCATGCCTACAGCCCGTCGGGAGGCGCGGGAGGCCGCGTCGAGCTCCCCGTGGTTGGTGACAACATCCTGCCTACCGTCGTCGGGCAGAGCCCGAGCGGTGACATTGGCTCCGTCGTCACGGTGGTCGAGCTCACGTTCTCTGAGGCGCTGCGCACCGACACTGTGCTTCCCAATCACTTCTCGGTGGTCGGCCCGTCCACAGTCGCGGTGGTCAGCGCCATCCCGCAGCTCGGCAGCGACCGGGTCAGCCTGTTCCTCGCTGCAGCCGTCGATGCCTCGCTCGGCGTCTACACGGTGACGGCGGACGGGACCGGGCCGCTGGGGCTCCGAGACGCAGCCGGAAACCGGCTCTCGGGCGACTGGTCCGGGGCGCTCGGCGACTACGTCGGCGGCTTTGGGACGGGCGGCGCCGCGGTCGACGATGTGGCCTGCATCTCGTTCGACCCTGCGGGCCTGGTGCTCCGCCCCGACGGCGACGACGGTGTGGGCGCCGAGGCAGACGTGCTGGAGATCGGGTTGCAGTCGGCCAGCGCGCCGGCCTGGTGGGTCCTGGAGGTCGAGCACGACGGCGCGCTGGTGTTCCACGATCGGATCGCTCCGGCGAGCAGCATGGACATCGTCGCCTGGGACGGGCGCGACCTGTCGGGGGTCGTCGTCGACAACGGGATCTACGACCTGCGGGTGCTCCCTGACAATGGCCTGGGCGGGCGGGGTCTGGGCTGCGATGTCTCGGTCGTGGTCGACAACCGGGTCTCTGCGACGCCGCCGTAGCCACGGCTACGGTGGGAGCGTCATCGGCACTTGCTGGGTGGACCCGGGGACCTGCGCCGTGACCACCACCAGGCCGGGGCGTGACAGGCGAAGTGGCCGGGTCCCTTGGCTGTAGCGCGACAGTGAATTCGCGCCCCACATCTGCGCGGTGACCCGGCCGTCGGCGTAGTGAGCGCGGACCACTGAGCCGCGCGGCAGGTCGGGGCTCATGGCGACCGCCTCGCCCGGGGTGCGGTTCTCGAAGAACACGCCGCCGTTCATGCCGAACGCGACGATGTCCGTGGTCCCGTCTTGGTCGAAGTCGCCTGCGGCAGCGACGGGGAGTGTCTCGGTGCCGCGGTAGACGGTCTGGACCTCGAACGTGTCGCCGCGATTCCGCGCGACCCGGAGGTCCTGGTCGCTGAGGACCACGTCCATCCAGCCGTCGGCGTCGATGTCGACGACCAGCAGCGCGTGGCGCCCGGCGGGGGCGGGCAAGCCGATGTCGCCGGTGTCGGTGAATTTCCCGTGCTCGAACCGAAACAGCCGGATGGCGTTGAAGTCGCTAGCGAGCAGGTCGAGATCGCCGTCGCGATCGAAGTCGATGGCCTGGAACAGCAGCGGGTTGAAGATTCCGTCGCCGTCATCGCTGGCTTCGGGGGGCCACGAGAGGCCGGACAGGTCGCCGGGTGTCGCGAAGAAGCCGCCGTCGCGCTGCGTGTGCACCGTCAGCTGGCGGCCGTCCGCCGAGATCACGTCGAGTCGGCCGTCGCCGTTGATGTCGAGCGCAGCAAACGTGTCGTCACCGACCATGTCGAGCCCGAGCGCCGGGGCGTGATCCGTGGTGAGCGGCTGCCCCGCGAAGTCCCACAGGTGGTTCGCCGTCTCCGTGTTCGCCGCGTACAGCTCGTCCTGCCCGTCGCCGTCCAGGTCGATCCAGGCGAGCTGTCGCCCGCGGCCGTAGTTGGCCCCCAGCACGTCGGGCTGCAGGGTGTACAGCGTGTCGGTGTCGGTGTGCGCGAAGAACCGGTCGCGCTTGGGGGCGTGGGGGGGGAGCAGGGTCCCGATCAGGCCACCGCGGTTGATCACCAGCTCCGGCTCGGGGCCGCCCCGCACATCGACCCACGCCATCCCGTGTGGGTCGTCCTTCCACAGGTCGAGCACCGGTCCGTCGACGGGCGCCAGCGTGGTGCCGGCGAAGAACGGCACGGCCGGGTCGGGCCCCAGCGCCTCCAGGATCAGCTGCGTGCCGATGAGCTCGGTGTTGATCCGCAGCTCCCGCGGGCCGGTCAGCGTGACAAGGACCGAGAACTCGTCGACGATCTCCTCGGTATCGGACGCCTGAAGGCCATCGATCGCGGTCACCGGCTTGTTGGCCACCACCCGCAGGCGCACGGGCGCGTCCGCGGGGACGACCGAGGCCCGCCAGCGGTCGGCCGGCGACAGGTCGTGCCAGACGAACACCCCGGGTCCGCCATGGTCGGCGACCGCCGCGCGCATCGGGTCGGGGTCGCTGAACAGGTCGGGCACGCCGGGGTTGTCGAACAGGCCAGCGCTGTGGTCACCCTTGGGGTTCCGCAGCTGGAACGTCGCCGTGCCGTCGTTGACGAGCAGCTCTTGCGGATGGTCCAGGTGGCGGTTGAGCAGCAGATCCGGGTCGCCGTCCAGGTCGAGGTCGGCGGTCGTGAGGTCGAACACGTCGCCAGAGGCAGTGTTCAGGTCGGTGAGGCGATCGGTGTGCGCAAACAGCAGCAGCTCGGCGGGCGGAACCGGAGGCGCGCCCGGGGTGCCCGCACAGCCAAGGATCAGCGAGAGCGCATACATCGCCGGAGAGTAGCCTACAATTTGGTGGCTGGGAGGCCTGTGTTCGATCTGCGTGCCCACACCGTGCTGCTTGTCGTGGGTGGCTCTCGCGCCTACGGGATCCACACCGAGGCCTCGGACGTCGACCTCAAGGGGTGCTGCGTGCCGCCCCCCGCGTTCTTCCATGGGTTCCTGCGCACCTTCGAGCAGCAGGACGACCCAGCGCAGATGGCGTCGTTCGTCGATCTGCTGACCGGCGACGAGGCGGCCGCTGCGCGCGCGGTCGGCCTCGAGGGCACTGTCTACGGCATCCGGAAGCTCCTGCGGCTCGGAGTGAAGAGCAACCCGAACATCTTCGACCTGCTGTTCTGTCGCGAGCGCGAGGTGCGGTGGTCCACGCCCATTGGAGACCAGATCCGCAGTGCGCGCGACCTGTTCCTCTCGCAGCGCGCCCACGACGCGTTCGCCGGCTACGCCACCGCCCAGCTCAAGCGGATGCAGACCCATCGCGGTTGGCTGCTGCACCCGCCCGCCGCGCGGCCTGAGCGCGCGGACTTCGGTCTGCCCGACGCCCCGGTGTCGGTGCCGGATCGCACGGTGCCGCTCTCGGGCGCCTTGATCGAGGCGCTGAAGCGCGAGCGGTCGTTCCAGAGCGCCATGCGGGGTCACCAGCAGTACACGCACTGGCTGCGGTCTCGCAACCCGGAGCGGGCCGCGCTCGAGGCGCGGTTTGGCTACGACACCAAGCACGGCGCGCACCTCGTGCGGCTCCTGCGGATGGGCGTCGAGATCCTCTCTACGGGCACAGTCCACGTGTGGCGCGGCCCGGGAGGACCCGACGACGCAGGCGAGCTGCGGGCCATCCGGGCGGGGGCGTGGTCGTACGATGCGCTGATGGACTGGGCGGCGTCGCAGCAGGCGGCGCTCAGTGCGGCCCGGGAGTTCGGGAGCGCGCTGCCGGCGCAGCCCGATCGCGAGGCGGTGGACCGCCTGTGCGTCGCGCTCGTCGAGGCGGCGCTCAGCGGGTCATGAGGACCCGCCGCTTCCGGCCGTCGCCGTGCTGGACGGCGACGTGAAAGCCGATGCGCTCGTAGAACGGCACGGACGATGCCGGCGTGACCTGCGTCTTAGGGGTCGTGAGGGCGCACCGAACCGCCCACGGGCCAGTCGATGGGGTGGCGGGGGATGTAGCCGAGCTCCTCGCGGGCGCGCGTGCCGTCGAGCACCAGCCCGAAGTGCATCGCCTTGCGGTTCAGCCCGTAGCGGAAGTCGGAGCCCGTCAGGCGGTGCCGCAGGCCATACAGCGGCGCGACCAGTGGGCCGGGCGCGGGGATCGACACGGTGCCCCACTTCCGGGTCACCGCTGAGAGCGGTAGGGTGTCGAGGCCGGGGATGTTGAATACGCCCTCGCCGCTGGCGTGTGTGGCCGCCTCGAGCGCGTCGACGGTGTCGTCGACCGTCGCCAGGTTGACCATCGGGTCGAAGCCGGCCGGGCGCACAGCGAACGGGGCGGCGAGGTAGTCGTACAGCTGCGACCCGGTTCCCGGCGAGAGCGCCTCGGCGTGGCGCAGCACGATGATCTCCGCGTTGATCAGGCCCATGCGCGCACAGGCCATCAGGTCGGCCTCCACGCGGTCGCGGATGTACTGCGGGGCGTTGGGGGAGTGGTTGAGCGGGTGGTCCTCGGTGACGAGCACCGGCAGGTGCATCGCGACCCGGTACACGACGGCGAAGCTGCGCACGACGACGCGCCGGATGGTCGGGTGCCGGTCGGCGAGGTCGAGGATGGACCGCAGCGCCTCCACCGTGGTGCGGTGCGCGCTGCTGCCGCGGGCGCGGGCCGAGCGGTGCTGGGCGAGGTGCACGACCGTCTGACAGCCCAGGTCGCGGGCCGGACCGAACAACAGCTCGCGGACCCGGCGCGTGCTGGACAGGTCGGCGCTCACGTAGGTGAGGCGCTTGCCGTGGGTGAACGGCAGCGCGCGGTCGGCGGGCTCGAGACCCACGGCCAGCACGTGGCGGATGCGCGTGTCGGCGACCAGGCTGCGGACCAGGCGCTCGCCGATCGGTGTGGTCGCCCCCGTGACCAGGACGGACATCACGTGAACACGCCCTCGCGCTGGTCCAGGCCGGTGTTGATCAGTCCCTGGACGGCGGCCTTGACCCGGCGCGCAGCGTCGCGGACGAGATCCGGGTCGTCCGCGTCCGCCGGCCGGAACTCCTGGTCGAACCGGAGCGGGGGTCCGTAGTGGATGTGGTAGCGGACGGGCAGCGGGATGGGTGTGGCCGGCACGGGGATGTACGGGAGCGGGCTGCCCGGGAATGCGGGGATGCGAAACAGCTGGGGCATCTGCTCCTCGGCGCCGATCACCGCAACCGGCACGACCGGCGCGCGGTAGCGGATGGCGAGCTCCGCGTGGCCGACCGACCAGCGCTGCAGGCGGTAGCGGTCGCGGAAGCGCTTCCCGATGCCGCCGACGCCCTCGGGGAAGATCATCAGCAGCTCGCCTGCCTGGAGCAGCGCGCGGGCGTTGCCCCGGCTGCCCCCGACCACGCCGGCGCGGGCAAACAGGGTGCTGATGAACGGCATGGAGCTGACGAAGTAGTCGGCGACCGCGCGCGGGGCGCGGGGCGGATCGGTCTGCCGGTACACGTCCTGGTACAGCATGGCGCCGTCGATCGGCAGTGTGCCGGAGTGATTCGACGCCAGCACCGCAGCACCGCTGCGGGGGATGTGCTCGCTGCCGTGGCTCTGGACCCGGAAGTACCGCGAGTACAGGGGGTCGGTCAGCGCCGCGCTTAGCGCGATGAAGTCGGGGTGCATCCCAAAGCGGTCGTAGCCGTGGCCGGCATCGGTGAACTGCAAGCGCTCGGCGCGTTCTCCGACTGCGGGGCCCCCCAGGAGGTTCGAGATGGCCCGGGCCAGCTTCGGGGAGAACGGCATCTGGGCGCCTATGGGCTCGCGGGGGAATCGTCGACCGCGCTCAGCGCGCGGCGTTGCTGTCCCTGGCCTGGTGCCAGGCGTCGCGCGCGGCGTCCGTCCGTCCCAGTCGTTGCTCCGCGTCGCCGAGCAGGACCAGCAGCCAGCTTCGCTCCGGGGTGTTGCGCTGCGACAGCCCGAGACCGCGGCCGATCATCACCTTGGCGGCGCCGGCGTCTCCGGCTTCCAGCAGGTCGGATGCGGCGATGCCGGCGACGTGCTGTCCGGCACGGGTGGGGCGGCGGACGTGCGCCGCCAGCAGATCGGCCGCCTTGCTGGCCTGCCCTTGGGCGCGAAGCGCGGCAGCGCTCGCGATCGCGCTGTCCAGGAGGGCGAGCGCGTCGGCGTCGAGCCCGCCGCGCCAGGCCCCGGCCCTCCGGTCCTTCGGGATCGCGGCGTCGCGCGCCTTGGACGGGGAGCCGCCGACTGCAGGCGCCTCGGCGTCTTCGGCGTCTTCGGCGTCTTCGGCGTCTTCGGCTACGACGGGCGTGGGCGTGGGCGCCGCGATGTGCCCGAGCGCCTCGAGATCGAGCGTCTCCCCCGTCGCCTCTCTCTGGACTGCTGCGCTGGCGAGCTCCTGGTCCCGTCTCCCGGGGGCGGCCGGTGCCGCGTCGATAGGCGGCGGCACCGTGGCAGCAGCTCCAGCATTGACAAGGGTCTCAGCATCATCAGCGGGGCTGCTCCGGGCCTCGGCAGGGGCTGGCTGGGCCTCGGCAGGGGCTGGCTGGGCCTCGGCGATCATCCCGGGGGTGCTGTTCTTCGCGGCCTTCTTCGGTCGTGGCGCCACAGGTGGGGGAGCGACATCGCGCAGGGCGGTCGCATCTTCTTGCGCGGGCTCGGCCTGCTCGGTGGCAGAGGCGGCCTTCTCTTTCGCCTCGACGGCCGCAGGGGCGGACTGTCGGTCGACTGCCGCCTCGCGGACCGCGGGGCGCACGACCAGGAGCATCGTCGCCGCGGCGACCAGCGCCAGGCCTGCGCCCGTGGTGCCGCCGATCCAGACGGACAGGCGCCGAGGAGGCCGCTTCTGTGCGTCCGATTCGTCGACCACGGGGAACACAACCACCTCTCCGGGTGCGCCGTGCGCGACCAGCGGGCCGGCGGTCACCGATGCCAGGATCTCCTCTGGCGAGACGGCCGCGGCGGGCGCACGCGCCGGTTTGAGCGCGTAGATCGCCTCGAGCACGTCTTCATCGAGCTCGGGGGCGGGTGTGCCTGGGGGCTGGCCGAGCCAGCGCGCGAGGTCGGCTGCCTGGTCGTCCTGACTCATGGTGGGTACACCTTGCGGAACGCCTTCGCGGCGCGATGCAGGATCACGTCGAAGTTTCCTACCGTGACCCCGAGGACCTCGGCGCACTCTTCGCGCGACCGATCCTCGATCAGCCGCAGGCGGAGCGCTCGTGCGTAGCGCGCGTTCATGTGGGCGAGCGACGCCTCCACTTCCCGCCGGGTGTCCTCGACCTCCAGCCCGCGGTCGGGAGCGTCGATCCGTCCGCCCTGCGGGACCGAAGGATCCAGGTGCACGGCGAGCGCCAAGCGGCCGTCCCGCTGGTTGCGCCGATGCAGGTCGATCGCCTTGTTGATCGCGATGCGCCGCAGCCAGAAGAACACCGAGCGTTCCTCGATGCGGAAGGTCGCGATCTTCTCGAGGGCGGTCCGGAAGGTCTCGCGCAGGCAGTCCTCAGCCAGCTCGCGGTGGGGCATCCGCGGCAGGATCGCTTGTCGGAAGATCAGGTCGCCGTACCACCCATACAGGGTGGCGAAGGCAGCACGGTCTCCTCTCTGCAACCGCGTGATCACCGCGTGCTCCTCGTCCGGGGGGACCAGGCCCCCGCCGGGACTCGACTGGGTAGAGCTCTCGCTCAACGTTCGTGGCTCCAACGCGCCGAGGGGCCCCATCTTACAGTGCGAGGATGTTGCCGCGTCCGAGGACTCCGGCGGGGTCGACGTGGCGCTTGAGCGCGGCGAACTGCGACAGCACGGGCTGGCCCACCATCCAGGACAGCTGCGCGCGCTTGAGCTTTCCGATCCCGTGCTCCGCGCTGACGGTGCCCCCCAGCGCGATCGCGCGCTTGGCGAGCTGGTCGTAGTACGCGCGGGCCGTGACCAGCTCGGCCTCGGTGCGCGGCAGTAGGTTGAGGTGCAGGTGGTTGTCGCCGAGGTGGCCGAACAGGACGTGCTCCATCGGGGCGGCCTCGTACAGCGCGATCATCTCGTCGAGCCCCGCGTCGGGAACCGCGAGGTCGGTGCCGATCTTGGGCATGCCGTTGGCGAGAACCCGCTCGTTGACCCCAGCGGGGATGGCATGCCGCAGCGCCTGCAGCCGCGCGCGTCCGGCGTGGTCGTCCGCGACCCAGGTCTCGTCGACGATCGCGCCGCTCTCCTTGAGCACGGCGAGCCACGCGGCGAGGTGTTCGTCCGCGCCGCTCGGGCCCACGGCCTGCTCGCAGAACAGCGCCGCCCGCGCCCCGCCGGGCACCCCGCGGACCCGCTCCTCCGCTAGTGCGAGGCAGTGGTGGTCGAGGTACTCGATGCACAGCGGCGAGACCGCCCCCGCGGGGTCGGCCCGCGCGTGGCGCCTCAGGGTGCGCATCGCGTCCACCGCGGTCGTCCGGCCCCCGAAGAACACCAGCAGCCCGAGGACGTCCGCGGGCAGGTCGGTGAGGCGGACCGTGGCCTGCGTGATCACGCCCAGGGTGCCCTCCTGTCCGATGAACAGGTCGAGCAGGGATCGGGGCGGCGCGTAGCCCGCCGCGGTCTTCACTGCGGGCTCGGTCCACTGGAGCACGGGCCAGTCGGCCGGAATGGGGGTGTCGCGGGTGACCTGCACGATCTCGCCCGTGGGCAGCACCACCTCGAGCCCGGCGACCCAGGGCCGGGTCGGGCCGTAGCGGAAGCTCCGCGCGCCGCTGGCGTTGGTGGCGATCGATGCGCCCAGGGTGCAGTCGTGTCGGCTGGTGGGGTCGGGCGGGTACTGGCGACCCATCGCTGCGAGCTGGTCCTGCAGCGCGCCCAGCAGGATGCCGCCCTGGGCCGTGGCGGTGTCTGTGGACGCCGCGATCAGCGCGTCCATCCGTTCGGTGGACAGCAGCCACCCCCCGCGGGGCACGGCGCTGCCGGTGGTGCTCGTGCGCCCGGCGGTCACCGTCAGGGGGAGGGACGCCGCTTGGCAGTGCGCGACGACCTCGGCGACTTCGGCGGTCGTGCGCGGTCGGACCAAGGCGTCGGCGTGGCCCGGCAGGTTGCTGGCATCGGTCAGATATCCCTGCAAGATCTCGGGGTCGGTGATCGGGTCAACCATCGGATCGCTCTATCGCGGCTGTCACGTTGCGTCGCTGGGGGTACGAGCGGCCCGCAAGGCGCTGCTACACTCAGGCATGCCTCACCCCAGCCGCCGCCGGAACGCCGTTGTTGCGGCCCTGTTGGTCGCCGTCGGGCTCTCTGCGGCCTGGATGGCCACCCGCCGTCCGAGCACCGAGGTCCCGCCCGTCGAGGCAGTGCGCGTAGTGCAGACCCCGCCCGCGGAGGCGCCCCAGTCCGCGCCGGTCCGACAGCGGCGGGCGCCGGTGGCTCCCCGGGTCGCGCCAGGCCCGGTGGAGGGCCCGCGGGTCGACACCGGCGCGCCCCCCGACGAGTCGTTGGTGGTGGTGGATGTGATCGACGTGGAGGGGCGGCCCGCGGACGGGGCGGTCGTCATGCCGTCGGACTGTCCCGGGTTCTCCCGCGGGCCCCAGCGCGGCGCCTTCGTAGCGGATCCCGGTGCCTGCTCGCTGGTGGCGGTGCGGCGCGACGGGGCGCTGTTCGCCCGCAGCGCGCCGGCCACCGCAGCGCTCCGTCCCGGCGAGATCTCCTACCTGCAGCTCGAGCTGCCGCAGGTGCGGACGGGAGGCATCGGGGTGCAGTTCATGGCCGAGCCCGGCGGGATGCGGGTGGTGCGCGTGGTCCCGGGCACGCCGGCGTTCGAGGCCGGCCTGGAGGCTGGCGACCTGATCGTGGCGGTCGGCGACGACTCGGTCCAGGGGGTCGAGAGCGACCAGTTCGTCCAGCTCATGACCGGTCCCGAGGGCACCGACGTACAGTTCACCCTCAGCTACAGCGACGAGGAGGGGCCGGTCGAGGAGCTCCTGCAGCTCACCCGGGCCTACCTCGAGGGCTGACTACTCGCCGGGCGTGGCGCGGATCAGGTCGCGGTAGGTGGGTCCCCGAGGGTCGTCCGTGTCGATCGGCTCCGCTGAGACGTTGCTGCCGCCGAGGTCGACGTCGGACGCGGACCAGCTCTCGGGCACGGCGCCGTCCCCCGGTGGATCGGCCCGCTGCATCGACCGCACCGGACTGTCGAGGCCCCCGGTCGGACCGCCGGCGAACGCGGGGTTGCCGTCTCCGGCTCTGTCCATGAGGGCCGCGTTGGGGTCGATCAGGCGCAGCTCCAGCGCCTGGTCCTTGAGGTACAGCCGCGCCTGCCGGTTGTCGTTGAAGGGGTTCAACACCAGGTCGCCGGAGGTGAACGCTGAGCCCTCGTCCTGCGGGACGCCGTCGACGTAGGGCTCGAGCACGTGGTCGATGATCGAAAAGCGGCCGCCGGCGGGCAGGATGGATCCGGGCGGCAGCCCCGCGACGAAGTCGTCGGCGTTGGCGATCTGCCACAGGTCCAGCGGGATGTCGCGTTGGGTGCGGTTGCGCAGCTCGATGAACTCGTCGGTGCCGTCGAGCTCGTTGGCGTGGACCCCGTACCAGTGGACCTCGTCGATCACGATGTCGCCGGGCTGCAGGCCGTCCTCGCCGATCCAGGCGGCGCCCGTGCGCCGTCCGTTGTCCCACAGGTAGGTGAAGTAGTCCTTGTACAGCTGCGCGACGCGCCGGCCGTGCAACACCATCATGAACTCGTCATTGGACTGCGTTGCCGAGCTGGACCAGTTGAACGACCCAGTGATGACCACGGGGTCCTCGCCGTCCGGGTCGATCACCATCGTCTTGCTGTGCAAGCGCCCGCCACCCGCCTGGTAGTCGCCCGGCTGGCGGCCGGCGTCGTTGCCGTCGAGCTGCAGCGGGATCTGGGCTCCGAGCATCCGGTAGATCTCGTGGTATTGCCCGTTGCTGTGCAGCTGGGACTGGTCGACCACGCCGGACACGCCGACGCTCAGGTCGCCGTCCACGACGCGACCCTTCGAGACCAGGTCCTCGTGCTTGCGGATGAACGCCGAGCCCACCTGGTCCTTGGTGAACGCGAAGATCATGAAGCTGACCCGGTCCTCGGCGGCGTCGACCAGCTCGACCATCCGCCCGAGCGCGTCCTCGTTGGGCGAGAACCACACCTCGACCGTGGTGTCGCCCACCGCGTAGGAGCGGCCGTTCTTGATCTCGACCTTGTCGTGCCCAAACACCCCCTGCCACATCTGCTCGTGCTCGGCCTGGAAGTCGGCGGCGAGGAGCGGGCTGTCGACCATCACGAAGTTGTTCGAGTTGTTCTCGAGGTCGGTCGGGGTCCAGTTGGCGGTGCTCGCGAACACGAACCGGTCGTCGACCACCATGAACTTGTCGTGCATGATGTGCGCGTTGTTGCCGGTCACGATGGGAAAGTGCCGCTCGTAGAACAGCTGGTAGCCGGCGTTGTTGAGGTGCCCGGCGTCGCCGACCATCTTCAACTTCACCCCGCGGTCCCACGCGCGCTCGAAGGCGGCGATGACGTCGGCGTGGGAGAAGCCCATCACGGCCAGCTCGATCGACACGTCCGCGCTGTCGATCAGGTCGATCATCACGCGCACGGCGTCGGAATACCAGACCGTGTCGCGGCGGGCGCCGGGGTCGTTGAAGAACGCGTCGACGCGCGACCCGCGGGTGGCGGCGAGGTCGGCCTCCGAGGGCGGCGCACACGAGGCGAGGAGCAGCAGCGGCAGGAGGGTCACAGCGGCTCTCCGGCGTCGAAGTAGTCTCGGAACAGTGCGTCGAGGGGCAGCAGCTCGGTCCGCGCGTTGCTGGTGTCGGTCAGCACCCACAGCGCCCCGTCGATGAGCTGGTCGGTGATCACCGTCTCGCCGCCGTACAAGCGGCTGGAGCTGACCAGGCTGTGGGTGATCACCATGCCCTTCGCCATCGGCGCGTACCCCTCGGCGTCCGGCGGAAGGTCGATCAGGACCACGGTAGGCAGCTGATCGACCGAGGTGACCTGTACCTTGTCGACGTTCGGGGTGTCGTCCAGCAGCGTCTGAGCGAGGCCGGGTGACGTGCTCGCGAAGCGCGGTCCCACTGCCACCTTCACGTCGAAGCCCCACCCCGCCTTCTCCTCGAGCGCGGCGGCGAGGCCCTGGTTCGCGAGCTCGTCGGTGAGGATCCACACTGCGGATCGGGCGCCGTACACCGCGTCGATCACCCGCTTGGTGAGGCGCTCCTGGGGACCGAACCACATCTCGAGCCCGGCGTCCTTCGCGAGCGGGTAGGACCACCGAGAGTCGGCGATCGACTTGGCGGGGGAGTCGAACGCGGTGACCGAGGTGGCGTCGATGCCCCCGAACAGCTGGTTGTGCTCGGTGAGCAGGTCTTCCACGATGGTCTCGCCGCGGAGCTGCAGCAGCACGCGCGGACCGGTCTGCAGGTCGCCGGCGCTGCTGGCGGTGGTGATGCGCAGCGCGTCGGCGACGATGTACGCGTGGCTCATCACCGTCTGGGCGCTGTCCCACTGCACGTCGCGGTTGACAGTGAACTCGAAGTACAACAGGCCGTCGTCGGCGAGCGTAGTGGGGACCCCGGCGTCCACCAGGGCGGCGATGCCCGGGTCGTCTCGTCGGTCGATGTCGGTGACCACCTCGACGCGCAGGCCGCGGTCCCACGCGGCGATGATCGCGTCGGTGACCGCTGTGTCCTCGCCCGCCGGCAGGGCGATGTGCAGGCTGTCATCGGCGCCCGTGATCGCGTCTACGAACGCGTCGGAGACCGTGGCGGCCTCGGGCGCGATCGTGACGTCGACGTCGTTGAACAGCTCGTTGTACGCGGGCGGTGTGCACGCGATCAGCAGCAGGCTGATCATTCGAAGGCCCCCGTCGAGAACGCCCCGGAGTAGTCGGGCGAGTTGGCGCGACCCGGGCTCCCGCGGGTCCGCTTGCGGCACTCGAGCGCGATCCGGTCGTCGTTGACCACATCGACCTCGGCCTCGCTGTAGTAGTGCCAGGCGTGCGGCTCGCTGCCGCGCCCCCCGAACATCAGCTCGATCTTCTCCATCGCGCGGCTGACGCGGCCGTCGTACCCACCCGCGAACGGGGGCGCCTCGGTGCTGCCTGCGGGCTCCATCAGGCGCTCATCCGCGTCGCGCACCACGATCCGAAACGGCTCGCCATACCGGAAGCCCAGGTCGGGCATCAGCAGGTCGGGCTCAGGGAAGCAGCCAGTGTCCTTGCGGGCGATCAAGATCCGGCCGCCGACGGGGATCTCGAGGTCGGACTGCGGCACGCGCCACACGACCTGCCGCACGCCCTGTAGGTCGATGTGCCAGCGCGAGACGTTGACCGGGCGGGCGCTCTCGTTCTTGAGCTCGATGTACACGTCGTCAGCATCCCAGACGCCCGCGTCGGTGACCGACCCAGACCACATCACCTCGGTGATCATCACGCTTCCGCGCTCGCCGGAGTTGGGCTCGCCCTCCTGAAGGCCGTTGCGGTACCCCACCTGCGCGTCGATCTCACCGGGGTCGGTGACGCAGCCGGGAACACCCAGGGCGATCAGGGCGAGCGCGCGCATCAGAACCGCACCCCCGTGCCGACCTGCGCCGCGAGTGGCATCTTCGGGTCGGTGCTCCCGAGCGCGCTGCCGGCGACCCGGTCGATGACCAGCTCGTAGAACGACCCGGGCAGGATGAGGCCGCCCTGTGCCCACACGTCGACGTGCGGCCCAAAACCCCAGCCCACGTCGGCGTTGAGCTCGGTTCCCAGGGGGCGACCCAGGCGTTCCTCGGCGGCGAACTCCGAGCGCGAGTGACCGAAGGGGGGCTGGACGTTGTCCAGGTCGGTGAAGTCGAGGAACGTGAGCCCGGCGTCCTGGAGAAGCCAGACCCCGGCGCCGGCGGTCAGGCCCACGTCGAGGTCGACCTGACCGGACAGCTGGACGGAGCGCAGCCCCGCCTTGCGCGACAGGTCGTGCGGGTTGTCGACGACGCCGTTGCGCCCGACGTACGCGGTGGGGTGGGTCCCGAGGAACCGGTTGAACAGCATGCCGCCGACCTGCTGGCCCTTCATGCCCACGTACCCGTGGCTGTACTGCAGGCCGTTGGTCCCGTAGGCCGGACCGAAGGACTCGAAGTAGCGCGCGACGGCGTGCACGCCGACGTCCGCGTCCTCTTCGGTGTCGAGCGCCAGGCCGCCGCCGAACGACAGGCCGTTGGTGTCGACGTCGTTGGCGGTCTGCTCCTTGCGGTCGATCCCGAGCGAGCCGTTGAACTCCCCGAACGCGGTGAGCGGGCCGAGGTCTCCGTGTGCGCGCACGCCGAGGTTGGTGACGCCGTCGTTGTCGCTGAAGTTCCCGAGCGCGCCCTGGAACGAGATGTCGGACCCGGTGCCGCGGCCGTGGATGCTGGTGAAGAACAGGTGGGCCTGCGCACCGAGGGGCAGATCGGGGATCGCGAGATCGAACGTGGTGCCGAACCGCCGGGTCAGCACGTCGCCGCGGAAGCTGAAGGTCTCCGGGGTCTGCTGTCCGATCAGGCCCACGAAGTTGACCTGGGAGTAGTCGGAGGCGGTGGAGAGCACGTTGAGGGGGATCAGGGTCCACGTCCCGATCTCGCCGACGGGGATGTCGACCCGGACCATGTCGAGCACGTCGGCCAGGACGAAGTCGCGCTGTCCGCCCAGGCCACCGAGGCTGTAGAACTGGCGGCCGACCCGGAAGCGGACACCGGCGTCGGGGGCGGTGTGCAGGTCGACGTGCAGGGCTGAGAAGTAGAGGAAGCCGCCGAACGGGCTGGTCCCGCCGAGCTGGTCGTCGCCCCACAGTCCCCGATGGCCCGCGGCGAGCACGAAGCGCACCTGGTCGTCCACCTGGGCCCCCAGCTCGAGCTGTGCGCCGGTGAACGCGAACGCCCCGCGATCGTCGCTGTCGAGGATGGCCTGGTCGCCCGTCTCGTCGAGCACGCGGAAGTCGATGTTGCCGTACTCGTAGTACGCCGTCTCGAACCCACCGCGAACCGTCAACTTCGCTCTGTCCGCGTCGACGTCCGTTTCTCGGTACTCGGGGTCTGGCTCGGTCTGTGCCGAGGCCAGGGCCGGCAGCAACAAGGCTGCGGCCAACAGGGAGCGCATTCTCTCTCCTAGCGTTCTGTGATCTGACCTAGTCGCATCACGATCACCGGGTAGTCTCCAAAGGATTCGAGCACGGGTCCCGTCACCTCCAGCGGGGTGCCGACCGGCCATGCGACGCCGCGCCGCGCCAGCTCGATGTCGATCGAGAGCTTGTACCAACCGGTCTGGCTGCGGTGGGCGCATGCGGGGACGATCTCGCCGCCGTCTTCGTCTCGATCCAGGTCGGGCATCAGGGTGGTGTCGGGGTCGGGTCCGGCGCACAGGTACACCTCGCCGAAGGTGCCGATGGGGTTGGCGACGGTTCCGGTCACGCGGAAGACCTCCCCGACGTCGCTCGGACCGAGCAGGCGATCGACCGGCTGGTAGTAGATCGGCTCGGGGCCGCGGGTGACGACCGTGACCTCGTGCGCGGCGATCATGACGTTCGAGAAGTAGTCCTTGACCGCGTTGACCTCGATGCGGACCCGGTCTCCCATCTCGAAGTGCGCGACCTTGCTGTCGCCGAGGACGAAGAAGCCGCCGGTCGCGTCCTGCACAAAGAAGCTGCCGTAGTACTTCTCGTCGCTGTCGATCGTGAAGTCGTCGGGCACGCAGCCGTTGACCTTGATGTAGAAGCGTGGGTGGAGCGTGACGATGCCCTCGATCACGGCGGGCAGTGCAGTGTGCAGCGACCACCCCTCGCAGCTGGCATCGGGCAGCGTGCTCTCGCGGCCGAACCAGGTCTGAAAGTCAGGCGGGATCGGGAGATCGGCGATCGTGGTGGGGCCGGTGAAGTCGTAGTTGACGTCGGTGAACGCCACGGCCTCCTCGACGTCGAGCGGAGCGGCGTCGTCGTACCAGTCGCGCCAGTCGACGGCGCCGCGCGGCGTCGCGCACGCGGACAGCGAGACGAGCAGCACGGGCAGGCGGGGCATCAGTAGCTCCTGTACCAGTCGAAGTCGTCCGCAAACAGCTGTGGCGTACTGCTGAACTGGCTGACCGGTCCGATCCAGTGGACGCAGTCTCCCACCTGATCGAAGGTGGAGAAGGTGCGCAGCGTGAGGAGACCGCCGGCGTACTGCAGATCGAAGCAGTTGGCGCCGCAGCTGGTGTCGGGGCCGGAGATGAGCTCGCCGTACACTTCGACCACCTGTTCGGCATGGGCTTCGTAGGTGACCGGCGTGCCGGTCATCCCGTCCACGACCCAGACGGGGTCTCCGCTTCGGACGACCGAGAGCCCGGTCTGCCCGGTGAGCTCGGCGGTCCCGAAGAAGTTGTTCACCTCGGTGGCCGTGAACGATACGACGTCGCCCGGCCGGATCGCGGAGGCGGGCATCCCCAGTTCGAGGTCGTAGGCGTACAGCGCGCCGCTGCGATCGCCGAGCCACAGGCCGACCTGGGTGGCGTCTGCGCTCGCGAAACCGCGCGCCAGCACGACTGCCTCCGTGACGGGTAGGTTCGCCGCGGTTCGCTCCGTGGCGGCCTCCGCCGCTGCGACAACCGCAGCGAGGCCTGCGTCGGTGGTGTAGGCGGTGGCCGTGGCGGTGGTGCCGGCGGCCGCGATCGGGTGATCCGGCCAGGGCCCCGTATCGTCGATCGCCCCGGTGCAGTCATCCAGGTCGACGTCGGCGTCGGTGTCGCTGTCGACATCCGTGTCGATGTCGGCGTCGCCGTCGACGGAGTCCAGCGGACCGGTGTTCGACTGGGGGCCGCGCGGCAGACAGCCGAACAAGACCAGCACGATCAGCGCGCAGCGGCGCATGAAGACTCCGGGGGGCGCGGCGACTGCATATCCTGATGTGGACTCGGCGGAGTCACGAACCGCCGATGAGGCGCCGCTTTCGGCGGGGTGACGCGCCGCTGGCACGCGCTTGCCTTGACAGGGGTCCCACCGCGTCCTTAGGCTTCCCTTCGGCCCGGCCTGTCGCCGCTGCCGCACCTCCCCCTTCTGCGCTAACGGAAATGGGCGACCGACCCTCACACCTACCGCCGGGGACTCCCCTCGGGGACCACTACACTGTGGAGGGGCTCGTCCGGCTCTCAGAAGGCCGGATGTTCTACCTCGCAAACGACGTGCGGCCAGATTTGCTGTCGCGGCGGTGTTGGTCCTGTGGTCACGACGACACGCCGCGGTCTGAAGAGGCCTGCGCGAGTTGTGCTGAACCGTTTCGCGACCGGCGTTTTCTGGTGTCTGCGCGCTGGAGCAGGGAGCTGTTCGAGCCATACCTTGCGTACTTCGACTTGCACCTGATGCATCCCGGTCTTGCAACACCGGTCGACGTGTTCGTGCTCGACAACGTCCTGTTCTCGATTGTCCCGTACGCTGGCGAGGGCCTGATGGTGGACGAGGCGGCGCCGCTGCACAACGCGCGTCTGCTCGATCTGGGGCAGCGCATCGTTGGCAGTGTCGCCTACCTCCACGCGCGTGGGGTCCAGCTGTGTTGGGTCAACCGCGCCAACCTGCTGGTGGGTGCGGACAACCAAGTCCGGCTCTTCGACCTCGAGGTGGAGGCCGCGGCGGAGCACGGGGACGTCGCCGGCGCCGCACAGGAGCCGGTGCTGCACAGCATCGCCGAGCTGTTGCGCCGCTACGCCAACGTCGAGGCGGATGCGCTCGCCGCGTTCCTCCAGGCCGCCGAGGGCGGCGGGATCCAGGACGTTGCGACGCTGGGTCGCGAGATCGAGAGCCGGTTCGACAAGTTCGCGCCGGTGGCGTACCCGCCGCTGCTGGGCGGCATGAGCGACGTGGGGCTCACCCGACAGCTCAACGAGGACAACTGGGGCTGGACCCGGCTGTCGGACCGCAGCAAGCTGTATGTCGTAGCCGACGGCATGGGGGGGCATGAGAGCGGCGAGGTCGCGAGTCATCTGGCGGTCAAGACGATCTGCGAGGTTGCCCGACAGCGAGAGGCGCTGGCGCCCGAGGGAGAGGACGCGGTCGAAAACCTCCTCGACGAGTCCTTCCAGGCCGCCAACAACCTGATCAAGGACACCGCGGACGCCAAGGGCACCGACATGGGCACCACCTTGGTGTGCATCCTGGTGCTCGACAACAACGTGGGCTTCATGGCCAACGTCGGGGACTCGCGCGGGTATCTGTTGCGGGGCGGAGTGCTCCACCAGATCACCAAGGACCACTCGCTGGTCCAGAAGATGGTGGAGCGGGGGCGCATCACGGCCGAGGAGGCGCGACACCATCCACACAGCAACATCTTGCTCCGCACGGTCGGAACCGAGCGCGACATCGACATCGAGATGTTCCGGGTCGAGCTCGAGCCGGGGGACCGGGTCCTGATGTGCTCGGATGGACTGTGGGGCGAGGTGGAGGATCGCGACATGGAGTCGATCCTCAACACCTACACCGACCCGCGGATCGCCTCGCGGGAGCTGGTGCGCGCTGCGCACCATGGCGGCGGAAAGGACAACGTCACCCTGATGATCGTCACCATCGAGTAGCGGTCAGGGCTTCATCGGCGCGAGCGTCACGTCCCGAGCCGGGGGCACGCATGGCATGCTGCCGCTGCCGGGCGCATTGTCGCCCACGTAGCCGAGCGCCTCGAGCATCTCTGTCGACTCGTCGTCATGACCCTCGAGGGGCTGGGTGTCGGCGTTGGGCTGCGGTCCGAAACCGTACTGCAGCAACAGCTGGCGCCCGGTCCAGCGGATCCGGTTGAGCGGTGTCCGGACGGCGCCTGGCGCCGGAGTGCGCGCCTCCGCGATCTGCATGGTGCCCCGCTTGCCGCCCGTGGCGTCGCCCATGAAGGCGCTGCACTGCATGGCCATGCCCACCTCGTCGAGCGGCTTGTCCGGCACAAGGTAGACCTCCCGGGAGCCCCGCTTGCCGCCGTGCCAGCAGGCCTCGACGACCTGCCCGGCATGTTCCGGGATGGGATGGCCGGAGATCTGGTAGTCGGTCAGGAGCCTCTGGACCGTCTCCCGGTCGTCGATGAGCCGCAAGGTGACCTCGGAGGTGTCGAGCGGGTCGTCGCCTGCCCACGCAACGCGGAAGCCTCCCGGGACCGTGCACAGAGCCCACAGCGGGAACAACTTGGGGGTGCGTGCCTTCAGCATGCTCGGGGTCAGTCGGTAGCCGGGCACCACCGGCCGGCCCAGTCCGCGCTCGATTGCTGCCAGGTACGTACTGCTCGTGGGGGCCTGCGCCCCCTTGAACAGGTTGGAGGTCTCGCCCGGGTCCACCGACAGGTTGTACAGCGCCTCCCGTCCCTCGTTGGTGGTCCACTTCTGGTCGCCGAGCAGGACGCCCCAGCGCTCCATGCCGTACAGCGGCCGACCGAACGCGAGATCACGGCCCGCGAAGGCTGCCTCGGCGCCGGGCTCGGACCGCAGCAGCGGAACGAGGGATCGCCCGTCCAGGTTGGCGGGGCGCGTGACGCCGACGAGATCAAGGATCGTGGGGGTGAGATCCATCACCGATACCGGGGCGTCGATCTGCCGCGGTGTGATGCCGGGTGCGCGGATCACCAGAGGGACCCGGAGCAGCTCGTCGAACAGGCTGTGGCCGTGCTCGAAGTTCCCGTGCTCCCAGAACTCCTCGCCATGGTCCGCGAACAGCAGCAGGACATCGTTGTCGTCCAGGCGATCGACGATCCTGGCGACTTGATCCGTCGCGTAGCGGATGTTGTTGTCGTAGCGATCGCGGATGTAGCTCTGCATCTCGGGGTGGTCCGCAGCCCGGGCACGGACGACGTCGGGCCGGTGGAACTCCTCGCGGAGCGTGTCGGGCCCGTCGCCGGCATACCGTCGGCGGTACGAGGGCGGCTCGATGTAGGGCAGGTGCGGGTCCATGTAGTGAACCTGCACGATCGCGTTGCGCCCTTCGTGCTCGTCGAGCCACGCCAGGGTGTCGTCGGTCACCTTCTCTGCCATCGGCCACAGTCCGACGCGATGCAGGTCCCAGTCGCGCGCCATGCCGAAGTTGGACGACAGATAGACGTTTCCGGCCATGAAGGCACTGGCCCAGCCCTGCTCCTTGAGCAGCGACTGCACCGTGGGGGATCGGTCGTAGTACTCGGGGTGGCGGCCGGTGACGACGGCGCGTGCCGAGGGCAGGGTCCACGGCGCGACCGAGCGAGCGTTCGTGAACACGGCCGCCTCTGCGCCGAGCCCGTCGATGGCGGCGGTGGTGTCGCGCTCGTAGCCATACAGGGACATGTGGTCGGGTCGGAGTGTGTCGATGAACACCATCACGACCCGGACCGGGTCTGCGAGGCGGCTCGCAACGACCGGCTCGGCGAGGAACACATAGTCGAACGTGGGCGTGCCCGCGCTCTCGGTCCGAACGCGCAGGGTGACTTCCTTGCCGGCCCAACGCGACAGGTCGACGCGCCGCGGGGTGAACTTGCGCACGGCGACATTGGCGCCCAGCACTTCCGTGGTCTGGCCCTCGTGGTCGATCTCGACGACGATCCGGGCGCCGTCGGACCCTGCTGCGGTCTCGCGGACCTCGGGCTCCACCAGCCCACCGACGAAGCGAAGCTCGCCTGACGGCGGGATGGTGAGCGACCAAGCGGCCCGCCCGGGCGCGGGCAACAGCAGGCCGCTGCGGCTGTCCCAGTCGTCCTGGATCGTGGTCCACACGAAGTCGCCGGGCTCTCTGCCGGAGGTGATCTGGTTCAGCCGGCGCTCGCGTGCATCGGCCTTGGGGTAGGTCAGGAAGAACTCACCGTCGTTCGGCGCGGGTGCGCGCTCGGGCTGGTAGATCAGCAGCTCGCGACGGTCGTGCGACCACATCCGGGTGTTGCGCTTCCCGAAGCGGTCGTACGCGATCTCGACGCCGTCCTGGTCGCGGAGCACCATGCCGCGCTGTGCCCGCTGGAAGAACAGGCCGCGCGGCCGGATGGGCACCGCCGTGGCGTACTTGTGCATGCCCTGCCGGGTGGTGCCAACGTAGCGCCACGGCCCGGTCACAGGGATGGACGCGGGCGGCCCGGCGGCGTCGGGGCGACTCGATGGCGGAACCTCGAGCTCGCTGAATGACAGCTCGCTTAGGGTGTGAACCGCGCCGGTCTCGGGGCCGACGCCCGGCGGGCTCGAGGTGCCACAGGAGTACGTCAGCAGAGCGGCGAAAAGCAACATGTGTGGGCCTCGCGTAGACGAGACCCACCTAACCAGTCGTTGTCAGACGGTGTTGCCGCGTCGGCGCGAGACGAGCAGCAGCCCGCCGAGCAGGAAGGCGCCCGCCAACCCACCGGTACCGCCGGCGGAGTTGCACGCGCTACCGTCTCCCGGCCGCCGCACCGCCTCGAAGGTGACGCCGGAGCCGCCGGTTCCAGCGATGCCGCCGAGGCTCATGACCACGGTGTAGGTCCCCTTGTCGGGAAACTCGATGATCGGTTCCCAGGCCTTGATCGGGTCCATGATCGGTTCGCCGGTGGCGCTCTCGCCTTGGTAGACGTCCCACTGGATGTCGCTGATGCATCCGAACACGGAGACGTCAGACTGATTGATCATCTGGTACTGCAGGCCATCGATATGGCCGACCTCAAACTCCGAGATGGGCACGTCGCAGGCCCGGACGTACCCAATCTTGCGGAAGTTGTTGTCCCAGCCGTCTTCGCCGCACGAGTCGCGCTCCCCGTGAACGTCGACCTGGATGGTGTAGTTCCCCGCCTCGGTGTACCTGTGGGTGGGCGCCCGGTCGCTGGAGATTCCGCCGTCGCCGAAGTTCCACTCGGTGCTGACGACCTCGTTGAGGTACTCCGAGTCGATCACGCAGTTGAGATCGAAGGGGACGACCCCGACCACCTGGTCCTCCGACACCTGGTGCGAACAGGTGAAGTTCGCGAAGGGGCCGTACAGGGTAGTGATGCCCTCGATGTCGTCGCTGTTGATGTCCGGCGCGGTGGACTGGCAGGGCCCGCCGCTCCAGAACATCGTGGCGTCGCGAAGCGTGGGATCGGTGCAGGGCAGGGCGCCTTCCGCCGGATTGTCACAGGAGTGGCCCATTCCGAGGGAGTGGCCGATCTCGTGGGTCATGACCCCGAGGAAGTTGGTGCCGCCGTTGCAGTTGTTCGCGACGATGTTCTCGTGTGTATCGAACTGGACGTTGTCGTTGAACACGATGTCGGTGTCGAACGAGTGTGTGTAATTTTGGCCGTTGAGGATGAACGCCAACCCGGTCGCGACCGTGAACGTGACCGCGAGGGTACCTGTCTCGCTGATGCGACCTCCGCCCGTCTCCGAGCCCGGATCGTTGAACGTGATGTAGTTCAGGTCGTTGACGGTGGGGGGGATGTTGGGGGCACGATCCTCCACCGCGGCGATGCCGTCGAGCACGACTGCTGAGAACTCGGCGCACTGCGCGTCGTGCCACGCGGCGTAGCCACGTTGGGCCGCCTCGAGGCAGTAGCCGCCCGGCACTGTCTCCTCGCAGCAGGCGTCGAGGCGCTCGTCGGCAGATGTCGGCTCGTTGCAGACGGCCTGGTCGCCGTCCTGACCGTCGTCGGCCACACGAACAATGAGAGGGAAGTCTTCGGGAAGCCATGCCTGCGTGGTGTGCTCCCAGGCGTGGGCCGCCCCGGGAATCGCCAGCGTGATCGCGGCCAGCAGAGCGGCGGTCGTTGTGTTGTTCATCGGGGGATCCTCATCTCTGCGGCGTTGATGCGCTGGAGGCGTTCAGGGCTCAGGCCGGCGATGGGCTTTCCGTCCCAGCCGATCTCGACCCGGCTACGGACCTGGCTGCGCAGATCATCGGCGGAGAGGCGGTGCTCCGGTGCGGGGTGAGGGAGGAACCTGTGGTCGAACGCCACCCCCTTCTTGGGGTGCCACACCATGGCGTGTTGTGCGGTGTCGCCCGCGGCGCGACGGAGGCTGTACTTGCCGAGGAACTTGGAGACCGGCACCATGCGCGTGCCATCATCGTCCAGATCGTCCAGGAAGACGAGCACGTGCTCGCCGACCGAGAACTGTGCCTGACCGGGGACGTGCACACTGTAGTCTCCGACCGCTCCGCCCAAGCTGTCGACGACGACCTCCGTGGGGACGCCCCTCCCCTTGAGTGTGTCGGTGACCGTCACCCGGGCGCGCGTCCAGACGACCTCCCGCTCGGTGTCGAGCTCGGTCCACACGGCGGTGACGTCGCCCTCCACGATCCACGTCGATGCGTCCGTGAACTGCTCGACAGTGAGCTCGGCGAAGGTGGTGGCGCCCGCATTTGGGCCCCCAACGGCCGTGAACACCAAGGCGAGTACCCCGATCCCCCCGGACAACAAGCGTCGCATCATGATCCCTCCAGATCCGCACCGAGGACGTGCTCGGCCGGCCCACATGTAACACAGCTGATCTTTCGATCCCCTGGTGCCCTGACCCCGAGGCGGGTTAACGGGCTGCGCTCGGCTCCCACCAAGGGAGGCAGCTTCGATTGAACGGGGCGTCTCTGGGGCATGGTGCCCTCCCGGTTGACTTCGAGACGCCCTTCTTGTACCCCTACGCAGCTTGGCGAGACGGTTGCTCAAGTGATCGGTAAAGGCCAAAAACTAGGTTTGAGGGTTGGCACAGCCACCCGGGAGACGTGAGGGAATGGTCCGGTTCTTCCTGAACAAGCGCGCATTGCTGCCCTTGTTGGCAGCGTTGGCGTCGCTCTGGATCGCGGCTCCGGCTTGGTCCCAGACGACAGGTCGTCTGCGTGTCACGGTTGTAGACGCAGAGGCGGAGCTACCCATACCGGGTGCTTTGCTGGTGTTGAGCAGCCCCAAGCTGATCGGTGGTGAGATCGAGCGAGTGACCGACGGTGCAGGTACGCACACCTTTTCCGAGCTCCCGCCTGGTAGCTACCGATTGGTTGTCACCAAGGGTGGCGCCGGGTCCACGCACGAGTCGATCGCCATCGACGTGAACCGTGTGCGCCAGCTCTCGGTGGAGCTCGACCTCGCCAGCACAGAAGAGATCATCGTCGAGGCCAAGCGCGATGCGGTGGACGTCGAGTCCACCGTGCGCGGCACGGTACTCACCAAGGAGTTCCTGCAGAACATCCCGGCGGGTCGTTCATACCAGAACATGGTCACGCTGACGGCTGGGGTCCAGGAGGGGCAGGGTGGAAACGCCTCGATCGCCGGCGGCGCGTTCAACGAGAACACGTACATGCTCGACGGCGTCAACATCACGGACCCCGTCACCGGCACGTTCTCCCTCAACTTCAACTTCGACGCGATCCAGCAGCTCGAGGTGTTGCTCGGCGGCTACATGCCCGAGTACGGCACCTCGTCGGGCGGCATCGTCAACGTCGTGACGGAGTCCGGGTCCAACACGCTCGAGTTCAACACGTCGGTCTTCTACAGCAACGGAAACCTCCGCGGGCGCCTCGATGAGCGGCTCACAGCGGATGGGTTCGCGCTGGCGCCGACGGGCTTCGACAACGAGTTTCAGACCCTCAGGGTGGCCTCGCTCATCGCCGGCCCGATCATCCGCGACAAGGCCTGGTTCATCGTCTCGTACCAGTCCACGAGGTCCATCATCGCGGCCACGGGGTCTCCCCAGGCGCGCGACTTCTCCGGCCACTACGTGCTCGCGAAGGTCACGGTCCAGCCGTCCACGCAGCATCGCCTCTCCATGTTCTTGCATAGCGATCCCACCAACATCGCCAACGGGGTGCAGGGCACACCCTTCATCAAGGCTGAGGCGCAGGAGCAGCAGGTCCAAGGCGGCTACGTGCTGTCGGGCAGGTGGCAGTGGTTCCTGTCGCCCGAGGTCAGCCTCGAGACGGTCGCGTTCTCGCAGAAATCGTACATCGAGGTCAACGGCGTCCCCTGTACGCACGACCAGTCGCGGGCCTGGCACCAGTGCCGCCCCGGAGAGGCCGAAGGCTCGGTGGACTGGGAGACCCCAGGTCGCCTGGGTCTCTTCGGTGCCTTCGACTCGGTCAACTTCTTCCGGTACTACTTTGACGACCGCCTGCGCACGAGCTTGTCGTCCAAGCTGTCCGTCCTGTCGGTCGACGATCCGCTCGGAGGCACCCACGACCTGAAGTTCGGCGTCGAGGCCTCCCAGCTCCTGTGGGACCAGATCCAGGGGATCACCGGAAACACTTTCACGTTCGATCTCAACGCCGTCGCCTTCGATCCGCAGAGCTTCGAGAACTACTACTGGATCGAGACCACCGGTGCGATCAAGTTCCGCACCACCTCGTCGCAGTACAACGTGTTCGCGCAAGACTCCTGGAAGCCGGTCAGCAACATCACGTTGAACTACGGTGCCCGGCTGGATGCCTTCCTCCTCCGGAATGATCTTGGCGAGCCGGTGCTCTCCGGCGCCCTGGTCGGTCCCCGCCTGTTCGGCTCATGGGACCCCTTCAAGGACCAGAAGACGAAGGTGGCGACTGGCTACGGCCGGTTCAACGACACGGGCCGGCTGGCGGTGTCGGACTTCACCTCCGCCGGCGCGTACGGGCAAAAACTGTACCTGGGTGAGTTCTTCACCGACGGTGCGGGGCAGGGCAGCCTGAACACGCAGGCGCAGTCGTACTCCCTGTTCCCGAAGGACAACCTCAACGTCTCGCATGACAACCTGCGCAACCCGCGGGTCGACGAGGTCATCCTCGTGCTGGAGCGCGAGGTCGTGGAAGACGTGGCGGTGTACTCGTCGATGTCCGGGAAGCTCACGCGGTTCATGTTCGAGTTCGATGACGTCAACGGCATCTACGACAGCGACGGTTCCGCCCAGATCGGCTCCCGTCTTGCCGACCCCATCAACTTCTACGGTCGCCTCCGGACGCCGGTGCTCGCCAAGCGCGACTACTTCCAGTGGGACCTCGGCGTCCGCAAGATCGAGAGTCGTCGCTGGTTCGCCAACGCCACGTACACCTACACCAACGCGATCGGGTCCTCGAACCAGGCGCTCTCGGGTGCGTTCGCCAACGACCCGCAGACGCAGTTCAACTACGGCCAGCTCAATGTCAACCGGCGGCACGCGGTGACGTCCACGGCGTACTGGCACCTGCCCACCGATCCGTGGACGCAGACCCTGTCGATGGCGTTCCGGTACTTCGACGGCTTCCCGATCGACCGGCGATACCCGTCCGACGGCCTCGGCGGAACCATCCGCATTCGGCCGCGCGGAACCTACTACCGGTTCAACCCATACTGGTTCCTCAACCTCGGCTTCCGTCAGGCCATCGACGTTCGCAAGGGACAGTTCATCCTGTCGTTGGACGCTCAGAACGTCTTCAACAACCGGTCTCCGGACTTCCAGTCCACCGGCTTCCTCAACACTCAAAACAGGTTGCTGACTGTTTCGCGGCAGGATCCCCTGCGCTTGCAGTTCGGCCTGGCCTACCGGTTCTAGGGGCAACAATCATGCGCACAGCATTCGGAAATTCCCTCATGGTCGCGTGGGCATCGTTGGGCGTCTTCGCCACCGGTTGTGCTTACGACGAAGGGCTCATTATCGAGAACCTCCAGGGCACGGTCACGCTGCCGGCGGCCGCCCTCACGCGCGACCTGGTGTTGCCGGACGGCTCGAGGGAAGCAGTGGAGGACGTTCGGCTGATCGGGCCGGTGTACCTCGGTGTGTACCCGTCGGTCGCGGACGCGAACGTCTTGGAGCGCTACCCGCACCCCGAGCTCGGTCCTCAGTACCTGGATGGCGTCCCGGGCGATGCCTACCCGTACGGGGGCACCACGATCGGCGACCTCCGTTTCGGGTGCATCGAGGACCTCACCTGCCTGATGGTCAGCGGGCGGTACGAGACCTGGGACTCCATCGTCGAGTGGTTCGCGCAGCTCGAGCAGCCCCTCACCGACGCGGGTGGCGTTCCCATTCCGGACGGCGAGTTCCTCAAGCAGAGCTGCTATGATCTGCTCAACGTCACGTCGGACGCCGAGACCCGGATCACGGCCTACGAGGACCGAAACGGCGACGATCTGATCAACGAACTCGACCTCGACTTCGTGAAGCAGGGCGACGAGTACGTGGCAGACTTCACGATCTGGCAGCAGGACTACTACTGGGACCGCAACCAAGAGGACTGCGAGCCGGGTGTCGACTGCACTGGCTTCGAGCTCTGGGGCTTCATGGACTCCCCGGATGTCAACACCCTGGCCTTCTCCACCTGCGACCCCACCCAGGGGTACAACAGCAGGGAATACAACAGGGACATCTTCAGTGGCCGTCCCCAGGTGGACGTCCTCAACCTGCCTTCCACCTACATCACGAACGGTGACTTCGTCGTGTCGGAACCGTACCGTTGGAATAACGTGCTAGATCGCCCCAATCTCGTCCTCGACTTCGAGGTGCAGTGATGTTCACGACTTCTCTGTTCATGATGGCCCTGACGGGCTGCGACTACAGCGGCGACTGGCTCTTTGGCGGTAGCACGCCCGGCCTGCCGGACGTATACGAGCTGCAGGCTGAGGGCGGAGGCCTGTTTGTGCCGGCGGACATCACGACGGTGGAGGAGCTTCAGGCCGCCACCATCTACGGAGAGCTGGGACCGCCGCAGACCACTGGCTACGGCGGCGCCACGTTCGAGTTCGTGGGAACCGGCGAAGACGTGTGCATCTGGCTCGACCCTGAGGTGGCCACCTGGAATCAGGCCGTCTCGGAGCGCCCTCTTGACGCCAACCTCAAGTGGACGTACCCGGACAACATCTACGACGACGGTGACGTCGATCTGCTCGCCGGACTGTCCGTGTACTACACGGGCTCGCCCGGCGAGGTGATCGGAGACTTCGTGGTGGCCTACGAGGACTCCCTCGGAAACGACATTCCGATCTCGCTCGCTGGCTGCCCGAACACAGAAGGCATCATCGGCGATGACGCGGTTGCAGGTCGCGGCTCCCCTGAGTTCTGCACGCTCTCTGCGACCGACGCGGGCATCTCTTACAGCGTGTTGCTGCGTACCTGGTCTACACCGCTCGATGACGACCGCCTGTCCTACGGCCTCGTGCTCGCGAACGGCGACTGTCAGGCACTTCGAGCGCTCGGCGGGTCCCAGACCGCGCAGCAAGACGAGTGTGTCATCCAGGGCGAATCGCTCGTGCCCGAGCCGCTGTCCAGCGACAACGTGGACGACTACCTTCCGTACTACGGTTGGGATGCAGCGTCTGCGCACATCTATCCGCGGTCCGTCGAGTTCGAGTTCGAGTTCTGCAACATCGATCCCGGCCACCGGATGCGGCAGTTCTGCAACCAGGAGCGACGAGACATCGCGGAGGCTGGCTTGGAGTGCCTGTGGAACACGCTGCAGGAGGACGACGCGATCAACACCGACGAGAAGTGCTACTGCGGCGACCCCTCCGACACCCCGTCTGGTGGCGCGCAGTAGCGCTCCTCACGCTCGCAAGCTGCACTTCACCCCCGGCGTCGCTGTCATCGACAGTGCCGGGGGTGCTCTTGATCACGGTGGACACGCTGCGGGCCGATCATGTCGGGCTCTACGGCGAGGAACGTGGTCTGACACCGAACATCGACGCGTTCTTTGCGGACGGGCTGCGCTACACGACCGCGTATGCGCACTCCGGCTGGACCAAGCCCTCAGTGGCGACTCTGATGACGGCGCAGCTGCCGGTGGAACACGGAGTCGTGCAGTGGCAGGACGTGCTGTCGCCGGCACTGCCGACCCTGGGGTCCGCGCTGCGTCGCGCCGGCTGGCGCACCGAGGCGGTCGTGGCGCACTCTGCAGTGGACGAGACCAGCGGGCTGCAACACGGCTTTGAGGCGTTCGACACCTCGGCGTTCGCGTCTCGCGGATACCCCGGTGACTTTCTTACCTCAGCCGAGCTGACGGCCGCAGCACTCCCGCGGCTGGCGTCGTTGATGGCCGACGAGACCCCCTGGCTGCTGTGGCTGCACTACTTCGATCCCCACAACGACTACTTTGACCACGACGACGTGCTCGATCTCGGGACCGATGAGATCGCTCGCTACGCCGAGGAGGTTGCGTTCACCGATCACCACATCGGACGCGTGCTCGCGGAGGTCTCGGGGCGGCAGGGGGTCACGGTGGCCTTGGTCGGGGATCACGGAGAGGAGCTGAACGAGCATGGTGCCATCGGTCACTCCCAGGCGCTCTACGAGCAGCTCGTCCGGGTTCCGCTGTTGGTCCGCAGCACGGGCCTGCGCGGTGCCGTCATCGACGCGCCGGTGGGGCTGATCGACCTGGCCCCGACCTTGCTCGAGCGCGTCGACGTGCCGTTTCCCGAGTCGTTCCGGGGGGTGTCGCTGCTGCCAGTGCCGGTCGCGCGGCCCGTTGTGATGGAGCGCAGCAACAACGGGAACTGGCGCGGCTTGGTCGACGGCACGTCGAAGCTGATGTGGGATGTGGCGCAGCAGAAGTCGGCGCTGTTCGATCTGGCTGCCGACCCGCTGGAGCGGTCGAACCTCCTGGGCGTGCAGCCCGAGGAGGCACAGCGCATGCTCGACCTCCTCCGGGAGACGTACCCCGAGCTGCCGGCACAGCTCCCATGATCTGGGCGACGCTGTTGTGGGCGTGCTCTCGGTCCGGTCCAGGGCCCGATGCTGCGCCGCCCCTGGACGAGTGCTCCGCTGAGCCCGAGGCGTGTCCGCTCACACTGGGCATGCCTAAGATCACGGGGCTGCAGGCCGACGTCGCGGTCACGCAAGCGGTGCGGGTCCGGTGGACCACCGACGAGCCGGCCGACTCGTGGGTTCGCTTCGAGGGGCCGTGCGGTCCAAGATGGGTCGGACGAGCCGAGTCCGTTCGGGAGCATGAGGTGTGCGTCGTGGGGGTGCACGCGGATGTCGATGTCGGGCTCACTGCCCACAGCGGGCAGGCCACGAGTTCGCTCGTCACGGTCCACACCGCGCCGCTGCCGCCCTACATCCCCACGGGAGACCGGCTGACTGGCCTGGACGGTGCCCAACCCGGCCCCACCCTGACCAATGTCGCGGATCGCGAGCGTGAATGGCCGGCCTCGGCGGTGCTCTATGACCCTGGCGGCCAGCCGCTGTGGCACTACACCCACCTGCCCGACGTGGTCGATGCTCGCGGGGACGTCGACGTGCGGCTGACCGCCGATGACACCGTCCTGATCGGCGGCACCGGGCTGGACACGCCGCAGGTGGAGATCACCTGGTGCGGCGACGTGGTGTGGGAGGGTATCCAGAACCGACCCATCCAGACGCACCACTTCGACAAGCTCGCGGACGGCTCGTACCTGGCGGTGCGGTTCGCGACCGACCCGGCCTACCCCCAGCTCGTCCTCGACCAGATCACCGTGGACCAGCCCGACGGGACCCGCGTGTGGGACTGGAACGCCTTCGACCACCTGCCGTTGGACGGCGGTGCGATCGGCTCGTCGCACCTCAACTCGGTGACTTGGACCGAAGAGGCCGTGTTCACAAACAGCCGCAGCCTCAGCCAGATGTACCGGATCGACCCAGTTGACGGGCACGTCGCGTGGACCCTGGGCGCCGGCGGCGACTTCACGCTCACCGACGGGACGTGGTTCCACCACCAGCACGACCCTGAACTCCAGCCCGGCGGCACGTGGTTGTTCTACGACAACGGTCTGGACAGCGAGGCGCACACGCGGGTCCTCGAGCTGGCGATCGACGAGGACGCCCGCACGGCTGAGGTCCTCTGGAGCTTCCCCGCGGACGCCGCCAACCCCGACCCCTGGTACTCCGAGGAGTGGTACAGCCACATCTGGGGGGACGCCGACCGTCTCGACAACGGCAACGTCCTGGTCACCGCCGGCGTGCGCGAGACCGACCACGCCAGCCGCATCTTCGAGCTCGACCCCGCGCTCGAGGTCGTCTGGGCGCTGCAGTTTCCCCCCGCCGGGGGCGGCGGGCCGTCGCTGTACCGCGCCGAGCGCATCGCCCCCCGTGCGCACAACTTGGACTGCCCCGCTCCCTGACTCACGCCCGGTGCAGCGTCCCCGCCAGGGCGAGCGCCTCCTTGGTCGTGCGGACGCGCCCGTCGAGCTGGGCGGTGTACACCGCCTGCAGCAGCTGCCCCATGCCCCGACCCGGTGGCACGCCGAGCGGGCCCAGGTCGCGGCCGTGGAGCAGAGGGGGCGGCTTCTTCATGCTGACCCCGAGCGTCTCTGCGCGCGCTGTCTCGGCTGCCAGGGAGACCCCGCGCACCGCGCTCTGCAGGGCGATCACCAGGCGCACCTCGGCCCGGGTCGACAGGTGGCGCAGGGCGGCGTCGCCATCCAGCGGCGCGGCGACCTCGGCCACCGCCTGGGTCACCCGCTCGCGCACCGGATAGCCGCCAACGGTGTGTATCCACAGGCGGTCGAGCGTCGGCGTCACCGCGGCGGCATCGCTGTGCAGCCAGCCCGCCAGCATCAGCGCCCACGCCGGGCCGGCCGCCAGCGCGCTGCGCGGGCCGGCTGCCAGCGCATCCAGCGTGTCGTCCGTCTGCAGCGCCGCGGCCTGCGGAAACACGCGCTCCAGGATGTTTGTGACGCGCGCCACGCGCAGACCAACCGACGGACGCGCGCTGCGGAGCAGCAGCTTGCCCCACTCCCCCTGGATGCGCTCGGCCGGAAGCTCGGACAGGGACGCCCGCCGGCACAGCGCCGCCAGCCCCGGGTCGACCGCGAAGTCGCCCAGCCGCGCCGCAAACTGCACCACCCGGAGGGCGCGAAGCGGATCCTCCAGGAAGGTGCCGTCGTCCACGGCGCGCAGCCGCTTCGCACGCAGGTCGGCCAGTCCTCCCGCCGGATCCTCCAGCCGACCCGCGGCGATGTCCCACATCAGCGCGTTGATGGTGAGGTCGCGCCGCCTCGCGGCCTCCGCCATCGGCATGTCGGGGTCGCCCTCCACCTGAATGCCCCGATGACCGGGTCCGACCTTGGAGTCCCGCCGCGGGATCGACACGTCGATCTCCTCGTCGCGCATCCCGCGTGGGCGCCACTTGAGCACGCCGAACGCACGGCCCACCGTGTTTACGTGGCCGCGTTCGCGCAGCACCCCAACGAGCGCGTTGGCCGGCACACCGAACACCTCGACGTCCCAGTCCTTCACCGGGACCCGCATCAGGTGGTCGCGTACGCCCCCCCCGACAAGGAAGGCTCTCCCGCCGCGATCGGCGATCGCGTGCGCGAGCTCGATCAGCTCGGGCGGCAGCTCCGGTGCATCAACGGTCACGTTCCTCGATCCGGGTTCCCGATGTCTCGATGTCGCTCATATCACCGGACCGCAGGTCCGCCGTCTTCGCCGCATTGGGGTCAGTCGCCTGCAAAAACGTGCCGTTGACCCACGAGAGGACGAGGTTCTCTAGGTCGGCGGCGCTGTTGAGCATCCGCGCACCTGCTCCCGCGCTCGGGTACAGCGTCAGCTGCTTGTGGCCGGTCGCCTTGTCGTGCAGGTACTTCGCCGCCTTGGCGGAGGCCCCATCGTCCTCGCTGGCCACGACCAGCAGAGTGCGGTCGCCGTAGCCGGCGATGGGACCGGAGATTGTGAAGCCGTGCGCGTTGAGCTGCGGCGACAGCAGCACCAGGTCGGTCACCGCCGGCGACCGCTCCGCTACCGTCAGCCCGAGGTTCGCGCCCAGCTCAGCGCCCACCAGGTGGATCTCGGTGGCACCCCGGTCCCCGAGCCAGGCGAGCCCCGCGTCGACGTCGGCGGTCATCCTGGGGAAGGCGTCAGGGTCCGGCTTCTGTCCGCTCCGGCCGTGCCCGCGAAGGGTGAGTGCCAGCACGCGGAACCCGTTGGACCCCAGCTTCTCTCCCAGTGACGACCAGTCCTCAGCGGAGCGCCCCTCGGCGTGAACCAGGAGCACACCGTGCGTCCCGCTCCCCCAGCTCGTGGCGCGAAGCGCGGCGCCGTCGGCGGCCGTCAGGGTCACGGGGCCCGCCGAAGCAGCCCCCGAGAACCCGAGCAACAGTGCATTCAACCCAGTCATGGTCGGTCTCCGGTGGCCGGTTGACACCCCGCGGCCTCGGGATAGGGTACCCCGGTCTGGACGCCGCCCCTAGCGGGGTCCAGCTCGTTCTTTGACCGGGTGGAATGAAGTATCAGGATTGCGAACGCTTCATGCGGCAGGCGCTGTCCCTCGCGGATTGCGGTCGCGCTGCAGGAGAAGTTCCTGTCGGTGCGCTCGTCGTTCATGACGGTGTCATCATCGGCCAGGGCCACAACGTTCGTGAGACTGAACAGGACCCAACAGGCCACGCCGAGATGCTCGCGATGCGACAAGCAGCACAGCACCTTGGTTCCTGGCGCCTCGAAGACTGCTGGGTCGTCGCCACTCTCGAGCCCTGCCCGATGTGCGCCGGCGCCTTGGTGCAGGCTCGGGTCGCGGGCTGCGTATACGGGTGCAGCGACCCGAAGAGTGGCTTCCTGGGTTCTCTCGCAGACGTCTCTGCGTTTCCTGGCCTGAATCACCGCTTTCCGGTGATCTCGGGCGTCATGGCAGACGAAGCGAGTGTGCGCCTGCAGCGCTTCTTTCGCCAGCTGAGGGACCGGAAGCATTAGCCTTTGGAGAGATGGCCGAGTGGTTGAAGGCGGTAGATTCGAAATCTACTGTGCGTGTAAGCGTACCGGGGGTTCGAATCCCCCTCTCTCCGCCGGCTCCCCCAGCGAACAGAATAGGAGAGGTGACCGAGTGGTTGAAGGTGCACGACTGGAAATCGTGTGTGGGGCAACTCACCGGGGGTTCGAATCCCCCTCTCTCCGCTCTTTTTCAGCTCAGCTCGTGCGCAGCGGTGAGGGTCGGGGCCCATCGACCGGGGCCCGTGAACCCCGCCAGGTCCTAACGGAAGCAACGGTAGCGTCCGTCTCGGTGTGGTGGTGTCCCCGGCTCTCTCCCCTGCGCGCGACGAGCAGATCACCCGCCGGCCTCCTCCCACAGCGGGCAGAGGTCGGGCGGCAGCGCAGCCTGAAAGGCGCACGGCTCCCCGGTCACGGGATGGGTCAGCGCCAGCGTTGCGGCGTGCAGCGCCAGCCGTGGCCAGCGCCGCGCCGCGTCGCCTCCGTAGCGCCGGTCCCCGCAGATCGGCGTCCCCGCGAGCGCTGCGTGCACCCGCAGCTGGTGCTTGCGGCCGGTCTCGAGCGTCAGCGCCGCTGCGGTCAGCCCGCTCCCCGTGCCCCGCATCTGCAGTGTCGACCGCGCCGCCAACCCGCCGACCGGCCGATCCCAGATCCCGGGTTCCGCTTCTCCGTCGAGCACCGCGAGGTAGGCCCGCTGCACTTCGTGGGTGCGGAACGCCTCGGCGAGTCCGCGGTTGGCCCGGCGGTGGACCGCGCACACCAGCAGCCCGGACGCGGCGGTGTCTAGTCGATGGTGCAGCCCGACATAGCGTCGGGTTTGCTGCAGCGTGCAAAGCACACTGGGCCCCTCGGACCGGGCGGGCTGGCTCGGCAGGCCCGGCGGCTTGTCGACGACCGCGATCCAGGCATCCTCGAAGACGATGTTCAGCCGCCCCCCACTGCGCGCACGACCTCGATGCGCGCGCCGTGTGCGAGGGTGGTCTCGGCGTGTCGGGACCGCGGCACCACGGCACCGTCGACCGCGACCGCGACGCCGTCGGGGGGCACGCCGAGCACGGTGAGAAGCCGCGTGATCGTGGTGTCGTCCGACAGCTCTCGGAGCGCTCCGTTGACCTGCACCTTCACGAGACCTCCACCCGGTTCTGCAGAGCGCGCGCCAGCGACAGTGCGTCCGCGTACTCGATCTCGGTCCCGACGCTGATCCCGTGCGCCAGCCGGGTCACACGGACTCCGATGGGCTGAAGCAGCCGCGCCAGGTACAGCGCCGTCGCGTCCCCCTCGATGTCAGGATCCGTCGCGAGGATGACCTCGGTGACCGTGCCGCCGCGCAGGCGCTCCAGCAGCGGCCGGATCCGCAGCTGGTCAGGCGTCATGCCGTCCAAGGGCGAGATGGCGCCGTGCAGCACATGATAGGCGCCGCGGTACTCGGCGGACCGCTCGAACGCCTCGACGTCCTGGGGCTGTTCGACCACCAGCACCGTGGTGGTCATCCGGCGCGTGTCCGCGCACAGCCCGCACGGGTCGTCGCGGGTGAGGTTGCAGCATGTCCCGCACTCGGCCACGCCGGCGCCGAGCGCCGCCAGCGCTGCGGCGAGATCGTTCGCGGCGCCGTCCTTGGAGCGCAGCAGCCAGTACACGAGCCGCGCAGCGCTCTTCTCCCCGATGCCGGGCAGGCGCTTGAGCTGGCGGATCGCCTCGCGGATCGGATCGGGGGGCTCTGCCATGCTCAGAACGGCAGCAGTCCGGGCGGGATCGGCAGCCCACCGGTGGCCTCGGCCATGCCGGCCTTCACGCCGTCCGCGGCCTGTCGCAGCGCATCGCCCACCGCGGCGCGCACCATGTCTTCGAGCAGCTCGCGGTCCTCCAAGGCCCCCGCTGCGATCTCGACGCCATGGATCTTGTAGTCGCCCGACAGCGTGACCTTCACCAGCCCGCCGCCGGACTCGCCGGTGTGACGCGCGGCCGCTGCCTTGTCCTTCATGTCGGACACGCGCTGTTGCAGTCCGCCCAGGAGGCCGCCGAGGCCGCCGAGCTTGCTTGGGTCGAAGTCCATGAGTGCTCCGGGATCAGGTGTCGCGCAGGGAGGTGACCGCATCGATCTGAGCGCCGAGCGCGTCGATGATGCGTTTGCAGTCCGCGTCCTCGAGGACCTCGCGGTAGAGCGCCTTGCGGTGCTCGTCCGGCGTTCCGGTCCCGGCCAGGGGCTCGGTCTCCAGCGCCTTGAGCTTGGGGAAGTGATCCACGAACAGCCCGCCGACCTCGGGGTGACCCTTCGCGCGGCGCGCTTCAGCGAGGGGACGGCCGGCGCGCACGCTGACCCACAGCACGCCGTCCTGGACCCGCGGCGTGCCCTGCGCGAGCTGAGTGGCGGGCGGTCCCAGTGCGGTCAGCGCCGCGGCGAACCGCTCCCAGCGCTGCGCGAGCCCCGACCCGGCGTGCGGCGCTGCCGAACGGGGCGCCTCCGGTGTCAGCGTTCGCTTCGTCGCGGCCGGCTTCACTGCTGCCGGCTTCGATGGTTCCGGCTTCGCAGGTTCCGGCTTCGCAGGTTCCGGCTTGGTTGCTACCGGCTTGGTCGCTACGGGCTTGGTTGCTACCGGCTTGGTTGCTACCGGCTTCGTTGCTGCGGGCTTCGCTGCTACCGGAGCCGGTGCGACGGCGCGGCGCGGCGAAGACTGGGTCGTCCGCAGGCCCTCTGCGACCACCGCAGAGCCGCTCCCGCGCATCCGGCGCTCGAGGTCCTCTAGGCGGGCGATCAGGCCCGCCATGGGCTGGACCGGTCGTGTCGTGGCCAGCCTCGCGGCCGCCATCTCGAGGACGATCCGGGGCCGCTGGGCGCGCGCGACCTGGTCGTGCACATCGAGCAACGCGTTGAACGTGCGCGTCAGCGCCTCGGGCGGGACCCCGTCGACCAGGGCAGCGAGCCGCTCTCGCTCGTCGTCCGAGACATCCACGTGCACCCGGGCCGCCTCCGAGAGTCGGAGGAACGTGGCGTTGCGAACCAGCTCGAGCAGGTCGGCGGTCAGCTGCGACAGCTCGTGGCCGTAGTCGTAGACCGCAGCGATCACCTCCAGGCAGACCGCGGGGTCGCCCCGCACCATGCCTTCGAGGAACCGGAACAACAGCGCCCGGTCGATCAGCCCGAGGATGTCGGCGACCTGCACCTCATCGGCCGTTCCGTCCGGCGCGAACGCGATCACCTTGTCGAGCAGCGACTGCGCGTCGCGCATCGAGCCCTCGCCCCCGCGCGCGATCTGCCGCAGGGCCTGCTCGGTCAGCGAGACGCCTTCCTTCTGGGCGATCTCCGACAGCCGCGCCGCGATGGCTGGCACCGCGATCCGCTTGAAGTCGAACCGCTGGACCCGCGACAGGATGGTGTCGAGGATGCGGTTGGGCTCGGTGGTGGCGAAGATGAACACCACGTGAGGCGGTGGCTCCTCCAGCGTCTTCAGCAGCGCGTTGAACGCCGCCTTCGACAGCATGTGGACCTCGTCGATCAGGTAGACCTTGTGGCGGCCTGCGGTGGGCGCGTAGGCCACCGTCTCCCGCAGGTCGCGGATGTCGTCCACGCTGTTGTTCGAGGCGCCGTCGATCTCGATCAGGTCAGGGCTCGCGCCGCTGGAGACTTCCCTGCAGCTGGTGCACGTCCCGCACGGCGTTGCAGTGGGCCCCTGCTCGCAGTTCAGCGCCTTGGCCAGCGCGCGCGCCGCGGTGGTCTTGCCGACGCCGCGGGCGCCCGTGAACAGGTACGCGTGGTGGATCCGGCTCGACTGGATCGCGTTGCGGAGCGTCCGCGTGACGTGCTCCTGGCCGACGATCTCTTCGAACGTGGCCGGGCGATATTTGCGCGCGATGGCGAGGTAGGACACCCGAACCCCCGAGGCGCACCTACCCTAACCGCCTGCGGATGCGGTCAGCGGCGCCCGCGACCTTTCCGCGGCCGGGGCGGGGGCGGTCCCTTGTGGCCCCGGGCGGTGGCGCGCGGGGTGATCTGGCCGCTGGGGGGCTGGGCCTTGGGCAGGAACGCAGGCCGCGGCTCGATCGCGAACGGGGAGCCAGCGACCACCATGTTGCGGACCGCGACCAGGACCAGCAGCGTCAGCAGGGCGGCCCCGATGCCGCGCGGGGACGTGGTGGGAACGTCGGTCCAGGTGGTCGCATCGTGCGCCTTGACGCCGAACTGCAGCGTGTAGCGGCTCTTGACGGTCAGCGGGCGCAGATCCGAGATCTCCGCTGGCGGGATCGCCAGGGCATCGACCGGGAGCGCCAGTCCGCGCACCAGGTCGGCCGGCCACTCGCGCTCGACCCGGGTCCCATCGTCGTTGGCGATCAGGACGGTGTAGCTGGCCGGGTTGTCGCTGCGCGGCGGTCGGGTCGACACGGCCTTGCCGTGAAACGCACCGAAAAAGTCGCACGAGACCAGGAAGGCGAGCACCACGAAGGGCAGCGCGGCGAGCACGAACAGCAGCAGTCGTCGCCAGGCGGTGGGGATGCGTGCCTCCAGAGGACTCCACCCTACCGAACCGCGGCCCGCCGCGCAGGTGGGGTGCGGGGCACAGACGAGGTAGGGGAGCCGGGCTGGGAGGCTGGGTTCCATGAAGATCGTGTGCGCGTATTCGGGAGGCCTCGATACCTCCTGCATGATCCCGTGGTTGCGCGAGCACTACGACGCCGAGATCGTGACCTACACGGGCGACCTCGGTCAGCCGGGTACCGATCTGACCGGGATCCGGGAGAAGGCGTTGGCGACCGGCGCGAGCCACGCCGTGGTCGACGACCTGCGGGAGCGGTTCATCACGGAGTTCTGCTTTCCCGCGCTATCCGCTGGGGCTCTGTACGAGGGGCAGTACCCGCTGCACACCGCGCTCGGTCGTCCGCTGCTGGCCCAGCGGCTGTGCGAGGTGGCCGACGAGGTCGGCGCCGATGCGATCGCCCACGGGTGCACCGGAAAGGGCAACGACCAGGTTCGCTTCGAGGTGGCTGCGCAGTGCATCGCGCCGCATCTCAAGGTCATCGCGCCGCTGCGCGAGTGGGAGCTGCTCACTCGCGAGGACGAGATCGAGTACGCGCTGGCGCGCGACATCCCCATCCCGATCACGCGTGAGAAGCCGTACTCGATCGACGAGAACATCTGGGGCTGCGCGATCGAGTGTGGCGAGATGGAAGACCTCTGGGTGGAGCCGCCGGCGGACGCGTGGCGGATGACGGCCGACCCGGCCCAGGCGCCCCGGGGATCGACAGAGATCATGGTGTCCTTCCGGCAGGGCGTCCCGGTCTCCATCGACGGTGAGGCGCTGTCTCCGGTGGTCCTGCTGGAGCGGCTCAATGCGCTCGCGGGGCGCTACGGGGTCGGTCGGATCGACATGGTGGAGAACCGGGTCGTCGGCCTGAAGAGCCGCGAGGTGTACGAGGGGCCCGCGGCGGTGGTGCTGTTCCAGGCGCACCGCGAGCTCGAGCGGATCGTGCTCGACCGCCCCACGCTGCACTACAAGATGCGCGTCGCGCAGGACTTCGCCACGCTGATCTACGACGGGCTGTGGTTCGGTCCGCTGCGCGCTGCGCTGCAGGCGTTTGTCACCCAGACCCAGGAGCGGGTCACAGGCGACGTACGGCTCCGGATCAGCGCGGGTGGGGTTCGGATCACCGGGCGTCGGTCGCCGCTGAGTCTGTACGACGACGGCCTGGCGACGTACTCCGATGGCGACACGTTCGACCGCACGGCGGCCGAGGGCTTCCTCAAGCTGTACGGCCTGTCCTACGCCACCTGGGGCCGCGTCACGAGGCGCGGCTGATGCCCCTGTGGGACGGGCGCTTCGGCGAGGCTCCGGCCGACGACATGGTCGCGTTCTCGACCAGCCTCGACATCGATCTGCAGATGTGGCCCGAGGACATCACGGGGTCGCGCGCCCACGTGGCGGGCCTGAGCGCCGCCGGGTTGATCACACACGCCGAGGCCGCCACGCTGCTGGCGGGTCTCGATCAGGTCGCGGAGGAGCTTCGGTCGGGGTCGTACACACCGGGTGCCGAGCTCGAGGACGTCCACATGGCGGTGGAGGCGCGGCTCATCGAGATCGTGGGCGACGTCGGCGGCAAGCTGCATACGGCGCGGTCGCGCAACGATCAGGTCGCGACGGACGTGCGGCTGTGGATGCGGACCCGACTCGTCGCGCTGCGCGCCGCGCTGGCCGACCTCGTCGCTGCGCTGCTCGAGCGGGTGGAGCGGGACGGCGACACGCTGATCCCCGGGTTCACGCACCTGCAGCGCGGCCAGCCGATCCTGCTCGGGCACCATCTGCTGGCGCACGCGTGGCCGGCTCAGCGCGACGCGCAGCGGATCACGGACGCGCTGCGCCGCCTGGACGCCTGTCCGCTCGGTGCGGGGGCGATGGCGGGCACACCCCTGGGAATCGACCGGCACGTCACGGCGCGGGCCCTGGGCTTCTCGGCGCCGGTGCCCAACGCGATGGACGCGGTCGCGGCGCGCGATCACGAGCTCGAGGCAGCGAGCGCGTGCGCCATTGCGATGGTGCACCTGTCGCGGCAGGCGGAAGAGCTGGTGCTGTGGTCGACCACCGAGTTTGGCCTGGTGCGACTCGGCGAGGCCTATGCGACCGGCAGCTCCATCATGCCGCAGAAGCGCAACCCCGACGCGCCGGAGCTGGTGCGCGGCAAGGCGGGCCGGGTGGTCGGGGCGCTCAATGCGCTGCTGGTGATGGTCAAGGGCCTCCCGCTCGCCTACAACCGCGACCTGCAGGAGGACCGCGAGGCGCTGTTCGACGCGGTCCAGACCACGACCGCGAGCGCGCGGATCATGGCCGGGGTGTGGCGTACGCTCACTGTGCACCGCGATCGATACGAGACGGCGCTTCAGGGCGACTTCCTGCTCGCGACCGAGCTCGCGGACTTCCTGGTCCTCCGAGGGATCCCGTTTCGGACCGCGCACCACGTCTCGGGGCGCATCGTGGCCTGGTGTGAGGAGCAGGGCGGCGACCTGTCGCTGCTCACTGCGGAGCGGCTGACGGAGTTCCACCCGCTGCTGGGCGCGGACACCCTGGCGTGGCTCGACCCGCGCGCCGCCGCCCAGCGGCGCACTTCGCTCGGCGGCACCGCGGGTGCGCGGGTACAGGAGCAGGTGGATTCGCTGCGCAACTGGCTGAGTTCGGAGGCGTGATGCCGTCGCTGTTGACCTCTCTCGATCCGGCTACCGGCGACGTCGTCGGTGAGGTCCCGATCACCGATGCGGCCGACGTGGCCGGCATGGTGGTGCGCGCACGTGCGGCCCAGCCTTCCTGGCGCGCGCTCGGTCTGGCCGGGCGGCAGGCGCTGCTCGCGCGGGGTCTCGCTGCGCTGGCGGAGGATCACGAGCGGATCGGCGCGCTGCTGTGTCGCGAGATGGGCAAGCCGCTGTCCGACGCGGTGGCCGAGGTGCGGTCGTGCGGCCACGCGAGCCAGCTCGATGAGATCGCGACGGCGCTCGCCCCCGAGGTCATCCAGGACGAGCGCACCCACACCGTGCTACACCGCGACCCGCTCGGCGTGGTGGCGGTGATCACCCCGTGGAACTTTCCGGTGATGATGCCGCACATCCTGGCGCTTCCGGCGCTGATGGCGGGCAACACCGTCGTGCTCAAGCCGTCCGAGGAGACCCCGCTGGTCGCACAGGCCTGGGCGGATGCGTTGTCCGTCGCGCTTCCGCCCTACGTGTTCGCCGTGCTGCACGGCGACGAGGAGCAGGGTCGCGCGCTGGTTCAGGCGGACGTCAACCTGATCGCCTTCACCGGGTCTCGCGCGGCCGGTGCGCAGATTCAGACCGCGGCGGGGCCGCAGCTCAAGCGCGTCCTGCTCGAGCTGGGGGGCAAGGACCCAATGGTGGTGCTCGCGGACGCGGACGTCGAGGAGGCCGCGCAGTTCGCGGTGCGCAACAGCTTCCGCAACGCCGGCCAGGTCTGCGTGAGCACCGAGCGCATCTACGTGGCCACCCCGATCGCGGCGCAGTTCGAGGAGCGGGTGGTGGCCCTGGCCGGGGGCCTAGTCGTCGGCTCGGGCCTGCGGTCGGACACCGACGTCGGACCGATGATCAACGCGCACCAGAAGGCGCACGTCGTCGACCAGGTGCAGCGCGCGGTGAAGCGCGGCGCGCAGCTCCGGCTGTCCGGCGAGGATCGCGGCGGCAACTGGCTCGCTCCCACGGTGCTCACTGGGGTGGACCACAGCATGAGCATCATGCGCGACGAGACGTTCGGGCCGGTCGCCTGCATCATGCGGTTCACGGACGTCGAGGAGGCGGTGGCGCTGGCAAACGACACGCCGTACGGGCTCGGCGCGGTCGTGTTCGGCGCGCCTGAGCCAGCCGAGGTCGTCGCGCGGCGGCTCGACGCCGGCATGGTCGGTGTGAACCGCAGCGTGGGCGGCGCGTCGGGCTCGCCGTGGGTGGGCGCGAAGCAGTCCGGGGTCGGGTTCCACTCGGGCCCCGAGGGCCACCGGCAGTTCACGCAGGCCCGGATCGTGTCCCGCCCGCTCGCTCGCTAGACCCCGAACGAGCGCACAGACCACGGCCGCCTCTGCGGCGCGCGGGGTGGCCAACATCGCGGCGCACGTGCGGGGGCTGACGATCGGTGGGTCTTGGACGCTCCCTTGGTGGCCTGTGCCCCATGGGGTCCCCACGGATTCCGCCAGCCCCTCTGCAGGACCCAGACCCACGTCGCTGGCGAGCAGGTCGAGAAGACCGTTGCGACTCTGTGCGGACAGCGCTCCACCCCGATCCAGGAGCGGGTCGTCCAGGTCGGAGAGGAACAGCGCTTGCGTCATGGTTCGATCATGCGGATGCCGGCGTGGGTCCGAGTAGACCTGCGTGGGCGAAGACCCGCTGGAGCTGGGACACGGGCATGTTGCCGGCCTGCAGATAGGTGTGATGGAACAGCCGGTCGGTGGCCAGTGCGTCCGCCCCCTGTCGTGCCGCATCGACCTGCCGCTTCAGCTTCCACACCGCCTGGTTGCCCACCAGGTAGGTCAGCGGGTAGCCGCGCTCCTGGGAGTACCAGTTCAGCTCCCCCTTCGTGCGGGCGTCGCTGAAGCCGGTCACGGTCTGCAACAGGCTCCCGGCGGCTGCGAAGGCATCGGGGTTGTCGAGGTCGCAGTCGACCCCCACGTCGAGGAACTCGCGTTGCCCACTCATAAAGAACAGGTCGATCACCACCCGAGCGCCGATCCGGCTGATGTCCAGCTTGCCGCAGAAGCGGGCCTCGTCGGTCCGATCGCCCATGTACCCGAGGTCGAGCATGTAGTCCTCGAGCATCGTGGTCCACCCCTCCGCGAGGTCGGGTCCGTTCACGTGGCGACGGATCACACTCGGGTGCCGTGAGGCTGTGGCCAGCTGAAGGTGGTGCCCGGGGATCCCTTCGTGGATCATCATCGACGGGATCGACAGTTCGGTGTGCTCGGCGAGCCGGTCGTCGGGCAGGGTGAGGTACACGATGCTGGTGCGCACGCCCTCGCGGAACGCGGGCGGCGGTACCATTGCGCCAGCCGGGATGCTGGGTGCGAGGAACTCGGGCGTCTTCACGATGCGCATCTGCTGCTCGGGGAAGACCTCGAACAGATCGCGCTCCTCGATGAACGCCAGGATGCGCTCGTGCTCGGTCTCGTAGCGCTGCAGGATCCCGTCGGCCCCCGCGTTGCCCACCTGCACCTGGAAGCGCTTGTCCAGCACGTCGCGCAGGGCGTGGGCCTCGATGTCGGGGGGCTGCCCGTGCTTTGCGGCGAGGCGTCTCCGCAGTCGTTCGATCGTGTCGGCGGTCGACGCGAGGTAGTCGCGCGCCATCTCGTGGAGGTCCTCCGGCGAATCGTCGATCGCGTAGGTGGACAGGGTACGGGCGGCGCCTTCGGGGCCGATGTGCACGCGGTCGTGGGTGGTGAGCCCCGCGAGGTGCGCGGCGTACGTAGCGAGGGCGGCCTCCGCGGCTTCGCTGGCCCTGGCCAGGCGCGGCGAATCCGCCCAGCTCAGCTCGTCGGCCCAGCCGCGCAGGGTGGCGAAGAAGCCCGGAAGTTCGGCAACCTTCTCCAGATCCATCTCCACCCAGCGGGCAACGGGCTCTTGGATCCTCGCCTTCAGCCCCTCGAGGTATGCGGGCACGGCCTCGATCCTCCCGGTGAGGTCGGCCAGGCGCTCCGGGCCGGGGCGCGGGTCGCTGATGAACAGCAGGCTCATGCCATCGCCGATGTCGTCGCCTGCGCGGGGGGCCCGCTCGACCACGCGGCGGCCGTCGATCTCGCAGGTGAGGTGCTCGACCTGCCGCTCCAGCTCGAGCTGTGCGAGATCGAGGTCCAGCGCTTCGTCGAAGGGTTGGCCTTCGCGGCGCAACCCGTCGATGCGCTGGAGCAGGCCATGCGCTCGGGCCAGGTCGTTGGCCATGCCGTCCAGGCTCGGGTCGGGCAACTCGTCCAGGTGCTTGGCCACGCCAAGCGCGACACAGGCGTTCGCGTCGCGGGTGAAGTGGTCGTGGAAGTCGCTGGAGAACTGGTCGAAGGTTGGACTCATGGCTGCTCCTGCAGACGGCCTCCTATCCCTCTCGGGGTGATCCACGTCCGCGCCGGGGAGCGACTTCATTGGCCGTTTGGGCGGCGCCACCTTTGCCTCTACTCCACACGGCGACTGAGCGCGGCAAGCCGTCGCTCGACACGCCGAGCGGGCTCGACACCACCTCGGGAGAGGTTCGGGAGCCGGCCATTCGGGCGGCGGCCACCCTCACGCTGGCGCTGCCCAAGGAGGGGCTGCGGGCGGCGGGGCTCTCTTCGAGCGGATCGATCGGCTGCGAGCTCCCAGGCCCCGGGTCCCCACGCCGCATGTGGTGGAGAATGGCGGGCATTCAGCCGATCGCGGCGATGCTCGACGACGCGACGGCGGGCGCTGTGCAGGCGCTCGGTGGGCGTGCTGGCGGCCGCCGCCTGTCAACAAGCGGATCTGTACCCGCCGGTGCTGCGCGCTGCCGGCTGCGAGGTCCGGCTCCCTGACGCCGCCGCTCGTGCTCGGTTCATGGAGCTGCTGTCCCGGACAAGACCCGGGAGCGCACGCCCGCGCTGACCGCCGCGATGGCCGGCCTCGCCGCGGAGCTGGACGCCGATGTGGTGGTGGCGGCGTGCACCGAGATCCCGCTGGTGCGGGGGCCGGCCGACCTGCCGGTGCCGCTGATCTCCAGCACGGAAGCGCTGGTCGATGTGGCCATCGGGTACGCCCGCGGGGCTGCGTTGCCGTATGCGTGCAAGCCCATAAGTGCGGATGCGCCATGAAACGAACCCTCATCGCTGCTGTCGCCGCTATCGCCGCATCCTTGCTTGGGAGCGGCTGTTCCCGCCGGGCGTACCCCGCGGTGTCCATCGTGCCGGACAGTCGCCGAGCGGCACACGTTGAGCTGCAGCTCGGTGCCGTGGCGATGTTGGGGTGGGACAAGCTAGTCGCGATCGACGAGAGCGACGCCGGACAGGTGTTCGAGATCCCGTTCGTCGGCTCTGCAGGGCCACAGACGGTCGCCGACGCCGACCCTGTCGATCTGTTCCCCTGGATCGATCCGAGCGAGCAGTGTCCGCCCGATGCGCGCCGCTGTCGCGCTGTGAACTACCGCGCTCAGGTCCCCGCACAGGCGGTGCCGATCACGTGGCTGCCGCGTGAGACCGGCGAGGAGGTCATGCCCCACCACGTCGAGGATCTGGCCGCTGTTCCGTGCGAGGGAAGCTGTGTCATGGGGCTCACCGAGTTCACCACGACCGGCCGCCTCACGAGGTTTCGCGAGGACCAGGTAGCGCGGGGTCGCGACGAGACTGAGCGCTTGTTCGTGCTGCGGCGCGACGCCGGTGCGTGGATCGAGGAGCGCTGGCCCGATGTGGAGCGTCTCCGGGAGCAGATCTCCGACTGGGGTCGCGCCAGCTGCGTGGACGACCTCGTGGTCGAGGGGCTCGCGGTCGATCCGGATGCCATGCACGTGTACATCGGGATCCGACGCTGCGATGGCGCTGCGCAGCGGGTCCTCCAGTACGATCTCGGCGCGGCGATGCGCGGCAACGCGGTCACCCTGCGGGTTGTCGCTGACGGGGTTGTCGACGCGTCCGGCCGCGATGTCGCCGGGGTCAGCGAGGGGTTGTCGAGCCTCGACTGGGCGCACGGTCGGCTGTGGGCCACCACCTCCTGGGATGACTTCGGGCATCAGCGGGAGGCGGTGTACGGCGCGCGTCTGCTCGTGGCGGACGGGGGGGCGCTGCGGCCAGTGCCGCTGCCTGCCGAGATCCGGGATCGCGCTGATGCGCTGGTGATCCTGCCTGTGCCGGGAGTCGCGCCTGCCGATGCGCCGCTCGCGGAGGTGTTTCCCGACGTGCACGCCCTGCTGTTCTTCGACAACGACAGGCGCGCGGATCTGCGCAACGGCACGCTGATCCACGCGCTGCTGCCCCGGCCCGAAGGCGGAGCGTACGCGGAGCTCAGCAGCCTCCAGCCCGGGGGCGTCGATGCGCCGCTGGGTCTCAACGGGTTCGACTTTCGCTGGTACCTGCGCGACCACCGCCTCGGGCAGCTCTCGGTGGTAGGCGGTGAGCAGCCCAGCGGTCCGGGTGCGTGGACCACCGAGCTCGGCGGCCTGTGGCAGGTGCGGCTCGGTGCCCTCGGGCAGGCGACCCGGCCGGTGCTGGGCAAGGCCGTGGGCCACAACCGGCAGGCGGTGGCGCTCACGGACTACAGCCCGGCGCAGGAGCTCACGTTCACGCCCTACCGTGCGGTGGTGAGCGTGGTTCCGCGCGAGCGGTTCGGCAACGAGGTCAGCATCGACGCTGCGATGGCGGCGCACCGCTCGGACTACGAGGTCTCTTTCGAGCTGCCCGACGTGGAGCCCGGCGACGGATTGGTGCTGCAGGGAGTCACGCTCGACTCAGCCTCGCGCGCGTCCGGAGGCATCTGCTTGTCGGCGGTCGACCTCGGTGTGCGATGGGCCGATCCGGAACAGCCGGGTCCGGCCGTGGCGCGGGCGATGTTGCTGGGCGGTCTGTGCAACGACTTCAACACCCAGGAGAGCGGGGAGCACCACGGGCTGACGACCAACCCGGCTGCGGGAGTGAGGGCGGTCCTATACTTTGCGGTTGTGCACGGAGGTCAGGCTCGCTCGGGCTCGATCCAGGCTGCGCAGCGCGACCGGCCGGGCAAGCGCTCCGGTCCCACCTCGCTGCACCTGGCAACCGACGATGCGCCCACGACCAGTTCGCTCGCGGCGTACCGTCGGGCATCGTCGCCCGAGCGGATTGGCAACCATTCCTCGAAGGCCAACCTCGCCTGTTTCCAGGTGGACGAGGGTGGGCTCGCCGCCCTGAACGACACCTCGATGAGCGAGTGGCGGGTCGATGTCCGAGGCAGCGTGCCCCAGGGCGAAGGAGTGAACCGGGCGGGCAGCCTGTCGGGCTTCGCGTTCGCGCTTGATCTCCGTGGATTCGGTCGTGACCGCGAGGCGTATTCCGACATCAGCGCGCTGCAGGCGCGCAGCCAGAACGTGTATCTGTACCGGTATCTGATGCGCAGCTGGCTCGAGCCGGGCGTGCTCCTGGAGGGGGGGATGTCCCACGGCCTGCACTTGAGCGGCCTCGGCAAGGACAACGCGAGCGCGACCGCAGCGTTGGTCCGGGCAGATCTCACCTGGTGGGACGGTCTGAGCGCCGATCCGATCGACCGCGACCTGACGGATGCCAGGCCTCGACGCGACCCCAACGCCATGCCGGAGGACGGGTTCCTGCGCTGGGCGCGCACCGTCGAGCGCGAAGCGGAGGCGGCATGTATCTCCTCGCACTGATCGGCGGTCAGGCTGCGGCACAGGAAGTACCCGAGGAGACGTGGCAGCCTCTGGTGATGGTGCGACCGCGGTTCTCCACGGGCTTCACCGAAGGCATCGCGCTTGGCGTGCTCACCGACCGGGCCGTCACGCACCGGGCCCGGCTCGGGCTGGCGTACAGCCGAGGCGTCGCATCTGCGCAGGTGGTCACCCAGCTCGCGAGCGGCTGGAACTGCGTGGATGCCGCCGCCATCGACACAGGCTGCGACTACACCTTCGTTCCGCCGGGAGTGGACTTCTTCGAGGGCTGGGGTCGCCTGCAGGGCGATCTCGTGGGCAAGCTCGAGGGGCAGGTCACCGCCGGTCGCCTCGCGATCACCTTGCACGACGGCAGGCTGATCAGCACCGACGACTTCTCCTGGGACGGACAGCCGATCGACGGGGTTCATGCCTCGTGGGGGCTGGGGAACTTCCACTGGAACGTGCTGACCTATCGAAACCCCGATCCGAACCCGCGGCGGTTCCGGGGCGCGGCCTCGACCTGGCTCGGGTTCGGCCACGCCAACGCCCTGCACGACTGGACGTTCGACTGGACCGCAGTGACCGACTTTCTCGGTGAGGATGTCCGGGTCACGGTCGGGCCGTTCTTCTCGTGGCAGAAGGGCCGGCTGCACCTGCAGACCGAGATGTATGTACAGAGTGTGCTCAGCGGTGGCGCTGACGCGCCGATCTCCGGGCTGGCGAGCCAGGTGGTCGGCGTCACCCTGGGTCCGGAACGGCTGGCGGTCTTCAAGGTCCGCGGTGATGTCTCGGCTGGAGACCTGAACGGCTCAGAGAACGGCTTCACCGCTCCCCTCGGCGACAGCTACCGCTTCTTTGGCCACCTGGGCCTGTTTCAGAACGCAGCCTCGACCGCGGGGCGCGGGGTGGGAGACCTGGCGCTGCTCTCCTCGATCTCGGTACACCCACGGCTCGTGTTCGAGACCGATCTCCACCAGATCTCGTTCCTCGACAGCGGCTCGGCTGGGCAGGAGCTCGATGTCCTCGCGCGCTACCACGTATCGCCGTTCGCACGGGTCGAGGTGGGCGTCTCCTCGTTCTTCTCGAGCGAAGCCAGCCGAGCGGCGTACGAGCTGTCACCCATCGAGAGCACCCAGTACTTCCAGCTCGAGGTCGGCGCGCCTGCCGCTCGGTGAGATGCCACGGCCGGTGGAGGCGCGATGGATCGGATCGACTGCGCCAGTACGAGGGGCACTGATGCTGGTGGTGAACACCGCCAGCCGGTGCGGGTTCACGCCGCAGTACGACGGGCTCGAGGCACCGTGGCAGCAGTACAGCGAGGAAGGGCTCGTGATCCTCGGCTTGCCCTGCGATCAGTTCGGTCACCAGAAGCGGTCGGGTAGACCGGGCCATTGCTGACCCGGCCCCCCCACAGATGCGGCCGTGCGGAACTCCCGCATCCGGCTCCTCGGTTCACACGTTCGCCAGTCGGAGCGACCGGTGGCGCCATGGAGGCAACCTGGCCGGCGGCAGGGGATGTCGGCGCTCGATCTTTACGAATCGCGCCCAGGTGAGGAACCGCTGACTCCGACGACCCAGGAGAAAGTGGCCATCGTGGTTCTCCGCCACCCAGCGAGTGTGGCCGTGCTGGTCGAACGAACGGGCATAGCGTTCGAGCTTCTGGTTGCTGGCGGCGGCGGAGATCGGTCCTCCAAGATCGGCCATGACGTTCACATCTGCGTTCATGTGCGCGAGATCGGTGCGGTCGGAGCGACGCCAGGGTCGTAGGGTCAGACGTTTGTTCTGGAGCTGGAATGGTGTCACTGGCTGGCAGGACGATTCGCCTGTTTGGTGTCGCAGCCTTCCATGTCTCGATAGCAACGCCACCAAGCGGCAGCCGAACTCACCCGAAGACGGCTGGCAGCGGTGGCCCTTCGTCGAGCTTCGAGCCTTCGCTGGCGCTCACATACTGTCACGCTGACACCACTCCGCCGCTGGACGCGTACACGCTGTCCGCAGCGGTTTGGTAGCGGAGCAGTGTGGCGATTCGACCGGTTCGCCAGGTCGACTCGACACCTGCTCGTTGCGTGCGAGGAGCTGCGCGACGCGGGCGTGGACTTCCTGTCCTTGCGGGAGCAGGTCGATACCTCGACACCGATGGGGCGCGCGATGTTCACGATCATCGCCGCGATCAACGAGCTCGAGAAGGACATCCTGCGTGAGCGCGTGGTCGCTGGAGTGCGGCGAGCTCAAGCGGCTGGCTAGCACTGCGGTCGGCCGAAGGTGGAAGTCGACCTGCGGCCTGCGCTGGCGCTCCTGCGCGAAGGGCGCTCGTTGAAGGAGACAGCACGGATCCTCGAGGTGAGCCGGAACACGCTCAGGCGACGGCTGCGGGAGGCTGGCGATTGGCCGATTGACGAGGCAACCCCCGCCGCCTGAATTGGCGACTGCCCCACACCGAAGTTCACTTTGGGTTAAGTTTTGTGCATGACCTCTCGCCGACCATCCTGGGATCGCCTCTACGAGACGGCTGCAGCACAGGCCGGGTACTTCACCACCCAGCAGGCAGCCGAGGCCGGCTACTCCCCGCCGCTGCTCCACAAGTATCTGGCCAACGGCAAGGTCGCGCGGGAGCGCCGTGGCGTGTACCGGCTCGTTCACTTCCCGGCCGGAGCAGAAGAGGATCTGGTCGTGCACTGGCTCTGGAGCAATCGCGAAGGGGTCTTCAGCCACGAGACCGCGCTGGCCCGCCATGATCTCAGCGACGTACTCCCGCACCAGGTGGAGATGACGGTGCCCCTGTCCTGGAAGCGCCGGCGACTACGTGTTCCCGAGGGGCTGGTCCTTCACTACGCCGACCTGGCCCCAGAGGAACACGTCTGGCACGGGCCTGTGCCGATCACGGCGGCAGTTCGTACGGTGCGAGACTGTGCCTCTGTCGGGGTCTCTCCGGAGTTTGTCGAGCAGGCGGTCCGGCAGGGAGTCGCACGAGGGCTGTTCCGCGAAGACGAGCTCGCTGACATCGCGCATGCTGCGGAGGCCCGATGAAGCGCTACGCAACCCCGATGGCGTTCAAGGAGGCCCTGGAAGCGCGGCTGCGCGCAACCTCGAGGAGCGGAGGACTCGATCAGAATCGTCTTCGCATGCGTCTGGTGATGGACCGCTTCGCCGGACGGGTGGTCGAGGAGTACGGCGACGACGTGGTGCTCAAGGGTGGTGTGGTGCTCGAGCTCCGCCTCACCGAGGCCCGCGCCACCAAGGACCTCGACCTGCGACTGGTCGGCGACCCCGCTCTCACCCTCGTCCGTCTCCAGCGGGCAGGCCGGCTCGCGCTCGGTGATCACCTCACCTTCGAGGTGCAGCCCGACCCGCGCAACCCAACCATCGATGCCGAGGGCATGCAGTACCAGGGACTTCGCTTCCGTGTCCAAGCGCGGCTCGCCGGCAAGATCTTCGGCGGCCCCTTTGGTCTCGATGCCGCCTTTGCCGAGCCGATGGTGGGCGAGCCCGAGCTCGTCATGGGCTCGGACTTCCTGGCCTTCGCCGATGTCGAGGCCCCCCGGCTGCGGGTGTACCCACTGGAGACTCACATCGCCGAGAAGCTGCACGCCTACACGGTTCCACGGTCGAGGCCGAACTCGCGGGTGAAGGACCTGCCTGACATGGCCCTGTTGGCACGAGTTCGGGCGATCGACGCGGGGACACTCCGACACGCGATCGACCTCACCTTCGGACACCGGGCGGTCCACGAGGTCCCCGCAGCGCTTCCGGGACCGCTGGAGACCTGGCGGGTGCCGTACGCGCGGATGGCGGCTCGGGATCGACTCCAGTGGGCGGATCTCGATGCTGTGACCGAGGCTGTGGGGGAGTTCATGGATCCGATGCTCGCGGGGGTTGGCGGGACGTGGAGCCCGGAGACGTGGACCTGGACGGTCGGACCCTGATCGACGGGGTCACAAGGGTGTCGCCCCAAGGAGTCGCGGAGAGTCGCGAGAGCGGGGTCACAAGGTCGGGGTCGGCCAGGGGGCAGAACCAACTGGTTGTGGACCTCGGCACACCAACTACCGCCAGGTCCTCGAGTGGATAGCGCAGCGCCCCAGAAGTCCCTGGGGGCCGGTCCGCGGGAGGATCTGCACCGTCTTGGGCCCACCTCGACGGCCCTCCCAGACGCCAACAGCCTGCTGTCCAACGATGATGAAGAACAGCGAAGGGGAATCCACACCAGCGCGCATCAGCTGGAACGCCCACCCTGCACGATCAACCATCGAAGGAGACGGCACCGGCTCCGGATGCGTGTGCCACTCACCCAGGTAGTTCGCTGTGCCCTTGGACCTGCGCCACATGTCGTTGAGCGCACTTTGGTGTCCTCTACGACTGCGATGGAACCTGGTCCGGGTGCGCCGATCGCCACCGAGTGGGGAGGTCGCTGCGTCGACCACCACGTCGTCGGAGTCGAGAATCCACCGTCCGACCAGGATGCCGCCAGCCTCGGGCGCAGACGATGTGAGAGCAGCACCTCAACCACCGTGTCCACCAGCTTCAGCCTCCCCACTTGAGCTCGCCGCACCGTCATGGACGCCGGCTCCAGTGGAACATTGCTGGCAACTGGGTGCGACAAACTCATGCCTGGCTCGATCGAGTGTGGTCTGAGGGAGGGAGTAGCGGGCAGAGGTAGCATACCCCGCGTCGCGGAAGCCACCGGCGTCTCCCTTCCAACTTCGAAGGGATGGAGAATCCCCCTGTTGAAGAAGCACATCCAATGCCGCGCGGGTGGCGAGGTTCGCCGTCTGGCTGGCATCGAGCATTCCGAATGGCGTGAAGCGGTTCCCACATCCGCCCAGGGCCACCTCGACCTGCTGACCCTCTCCGACGAATGAGGCCCTGTTCTGGATGAACCCTCCGGTGGTGGGTCTGGTGAAGAGGCACCGCAGACAGCCCCGCGCGTCTGGGAGCGCGGTCAGCACGTGGCCACCCAATCCCATCGGGTCCAGCCACGCGTAGATCGTCCCCTGTCGGGGCGACCGAGAAGCCAGAGCACGTGAAAGGTGTAGAGCCGCCGTCATGTCGTCAACAGCGATGACGACGAGATCAAACAGGCCAAGGTCCACCGCACCGGCCGCCACGAGGGACTCCGCTCGGCCGAGCTCGGCCTTGAGGTCGGTGTATGGGTGCCGCAACCTCAAATCGGCAACGAGTGCAGCCGCCTTGCCGTGACCAAGGCCCGCTCTACCCAACACGTGCCGGTAGGGGTGTGATCTTTTCCCCGGTCACCGAGCCAGTCCGAGGGGCTGAAGATGGGGAAGAGCCTGCTGATTCCAGTAGTCTTGCCATC
>Ga0316189_10000158_pt1 | contig 63991 bp, 67 predicted proteins | sample LowCovwburrow_MG_FD_204930 | JGI IMG/M metagenome (GOLD analysis project Ga0316189, IMG submission 204930) | Coastal sediment microbial communities from Maine, United States - Lowes Cove worm burrow | ecosystem: Environmental > Aquatic > Marine > Coastal > Sediment | place: USA: Maine...
TAAGGTCTCAGGGTGTTTGTACTTCGTTCGACACGTCAATTTAGCTTGCCACGGCCAAGCTAAGCTTGGACACTGTGGCTAATGAATCGGAAGGTCGATATGCTTGAAATCAGCACAGGAAAAATTGTTCGTGTCATCATGTTATCGCGCGAGTACGGACCCGACAGCAGACAACTATTCAACTACATCTCCGGCATGAATGATGACGAGAAAGTCAGCTTGGTCGCTTTGATGTGGATTGGCCGTGATAGTTTCGACGCCGAAGAGCTTGAAGAAGCGAAAGAGGAGGCAACGCGTGAAGCTACTGCACCGACTGAGCAGTATCTTTCGGGCATTCCGAGCCTCGCGGAGCATTTGGAGAATGGGTTGGATGCACTGGGCATAGACGTCGCCGATGTGGAGGATCACATGTAGCGCTTTAGGGCGTTACGTGCCTAAATTCTAAAGATTTTTACCAACGTCTTACATGCGTTTAACGCGATGCGCCGTCACTTTAAAATTCATGTCCCTGACGATCTACCGTTTCGCTGTCAAACTTGAAAACAGCGCCTAATTCGGCCTCCATGCAGCCGCTCATGATAGCTAAAGTGAGTAAGACAAGAAAACGCAAATCATTCCCTAAAATTTTCATACATGCGGGCCACCGATCTTGTACAATAAACGAACCAAAAAGAAGATCGTTCGAAATGTGAAAGCAGCCACTTCAGCTTACCAAGATGCTGGCATCAACAGCATGATATTCATCAAGCGATACCTCCCAAGCTTCAGATAAAAGATGGTTACACGATCTGTTTCGTTTTCTAAAATGCAAAAATAATGTTTATAACCAGCGATTTAAGCGTTCGAGATGAGGCTCAACATCGCCAATGCATTTTGTGACCCATTGCTTGTCATAATATGTGTCCAGATAACGCTGCCCGCTGTCGCACATCAGTGTGACAATCGACCCCTGGCGCCGCTCGGCCATCATCTGTTCGGCAGCCTGTAACGCACCCCAAAGGTTTGTACCTGTCGAGGCCCCTGCCTTACGCCCTGTCAGTTTTTCCAACCAAAGTATTGTGGCGACACTCGCCGCATCAGGTACCTGAACCATCTTGTCGATGACATCTGGTTGAAATGAATGCTCCACCTTGGGCCGCCCGATACCTTCAATCCGACTGGATTTGTCCGAAGTCAGGCTCCTGTCTTTTTTGACATAGCTGTCATAAAAAACCGAATTTTCGGGATCAACGACGACAAGCTGCGTCGAATACCCTTTGTACAAGATGTATCGCCCGAGCGTTGCAGAGGTACCGCCTGTTCCGGCACTCATGACCAATGTATCGGGAATCGGGTATTCTTCCCGCTCCATCTGCATAAAAATGCTTTCTGCGATGTTGTTGTTTCCACGCCAATCGGTTGCCCGTTCTGCGTATGTAAACTGATCCATGAAATAGCCGCTGGTTTCCAAGGCAAGTTTCACAGCTTCGCCATGCATCTGCGGTGACGAGTCAACAAAATGGCAACGCCCCCCATAAAGCTCGATCTGCCTGATCTTGGTGTGCGCGGTGCTTCGCGGCATAACGGCGACAAAGGGCAAGCCAATCATCTGCGCAAAATATGCCTCTGATACCGCAGTACTGCCGGAAGAGGCCTCTATGACGGTCATACCTTCCCTGAGCTTGCCATTACAAAGAGCATAAAGAAAAAGGGAGCGGGCAAGCCGGTGTTTCAGGCTTCCTGTCGGATGCGTGCTTTCGTCCTTAAGATAAATGTCAACGCCCTGAAGTTTGGGGACATTCAGCTTAAAAAGATGCGTATCAGCGGAGCGCTGGTAGTCAGCTTCGATCTTGTTGATTGCAGCGGTGACCCATTGGTTCATTCTATATGACTCTCGTTTCGCGAACCCGCCCAGAATTACAAAGAACAGTGCAGCTTACCAGCGGTTTCGGCGCGTTAAATCTCTGGCACTGAAAGCCTAACAATGGGCGCTATTGTTGCACGACCCTTGGACGCCCCTGTTCGTCAATAGCCACAAAGGTAAAGACCGCCTCGGTTACTTTCTCACGTTCACCGATCCGGTCACGCAAGACCCATGCCTCTATTCCGATACCCAGCGAAGTACGCCCAACGCGTTCTACCTGCGCGTAAATGCAAAGAACATCGCCTACCTTTACCGGTCGGATGAACTTCATTGCATCAATGGCTACCGTCGCAACACGGCCTTCCGCACGTTTGCCGGCGACAATACCTCCGGCGATGTCCATCTGGGACAATACCCACCCACCAAAAATATCACCGTTAACATTTACGTCAGCAGGCATGGCTAATGTGCGTAAGGTAAGTTCACCCTCTGGAAGCTCAGTTTCGCTCATCTTTTTCTCCTTGATGCGGCAAATACAAACGATAGCTGTCTTTGATCGTGAAGCAACCTTACTTACATCTTTCTCCCCGTTGGATCGCAGCGGGGTCTGGGGTTTCGAAAATTACATAGTCCTGCAATATGTTAAAACCTTACGCTGCAGTTTTTGAAAGACGCAGTAAAATACGCGTTTGCCTACATCTTCTAATCAAGCAATAATTGACGTTAGCGGACCATATTTTTTCGAGTTTTACCTGAATTTGAATGTGCGAATGGCTTACACAAAATTGGGGGGGAAAGATGCGCATTTTTCTGGCGATTGACCTCCCTGAACAGGTTGTGGATACGCTTTCGACGATCCAGAGTTTCTTGCCCGTCGGCCGCCCTGTCGATGCCCATAACTTTCATCTAACCCTAGCTTTCCTGGGTGAGCAGCACGATGAATTGATTGAAGAAATCCATCACAGCCTTCAACTGCTTAGTGCCCATCCGTTCGAACTCGAACTTGCCGGGCTCGATATTTTCGGAGGTAATGAGCCGAAAATACTCTACGCAGGGGTCACCAAGAACGAAGCATTGGCCAGTCTGCACAAAAAAATCAGAGGCGCTTTGCACGCTTCAGGATTGCAGCTGAGCAGGGAGCGGTTCCACCCGCATGTAACGCTGGCACGTTTCAAACGAGGGTTATCTCACAAGGAGTTGGAAAGATTACGCAGTTATTTATTCGGACATTTAAATTTTAAACTCGATGCTTTTACCGTAAGTCATTTTTCGCTCTATCGCTCTACGCTACATCGGGACGGCGCCATACATGAAGAACTGTCGCGATATCCGCTTATTTGAGAACGTTTTCGAGCGGTAAAGAAGAAAGCACCCTTAGGGGAATGAGCGATCGACTGTCTAAATGACGAGCCTTAAACAAAAGTTACGCGCAATATTGCCAATATCAGAAGGGGTCTCGGCTGTTTTAGGCCGATTTTTGTTAAAGATTAATCTGTTTGTTGTCACGGTCAAATTGCGCAAATAGCGTCCAGTTTAGCACTTAAGGAGGGGGCTGCCTTAAGTGTGTCGGAAGCTGTAAACTTATGTTTTTGCAGCACTATAAAGCCTCGATCTTCTTCATTGGGATACGAGGAATCGCTCTGGTCAGGTGCTTGGCCAGATCCGGGAGAAGTGCGCCATTTCGCAGGCGTTTTTAAACCGGGGGAACGTTGGAAACCAATCGGGCGCTCAAAAAATGAGAGTCCAATAAAAGGAAGTAAATATGTCAAAAGCGAACGATCTTGAAATTCTGATGCTTGGACTGATCAACGCTGAGCGCGCGGCTGCCGGAGTTGCCCCCCTCACCTTTGACGATAATTTGAATGATGCAAGCGAAGATCACAGCACCTGGATGCTTGATGCAGATGTTTTTTCCCACACAGGGAGTGGCGGCTCCAACCCAACCCAACGCATGGAGCGTTCTGGGTATCAATTTGAGGGTTCATGGCGAAGCGGCGAGAATATTGGTTTTCAAAGCGAACGTGGTGACCCTGGTTTAGAAGACGACGTAGAGGCCATTCACCAAAGCCTGATGAATAGTCCGGGACACCGCGCAAATATTCTGAACGCCAATTTTGAGGAAATTGGAATTGGCATCGAACGTGGTGATTTTTCTTCCGGTGGGCGTGGGTTTGACTCTGTGATGATTACCCAAAACTTTGGAACCACTGATGCTTTCGACCTCGGTGTGCCTGCCCCGGATGTACCGGATACCCAAGGAAACCAGGCAGACGTTGTAGGGGAGATGACAACAGAATATCCACAGACGCCAGTCGAAGAAACCGACGAGGTTGTCGTAGACGAAGACGAAGTCGTAGACGTTGTAGAGAACGAAGACCCTGTTGCTGAAGACACCGAAGATGAACCCGAAGACGCAGATGAAGTCGTCACGGATACAGACGAGACTGTAGCAGCAGAAGAGAAAGACGACACAGACAACGAGCCAGAAGACATCGTCAACGCCGAGAACCCTGAGGACGGGGACGAAGCAGAGGCGGAAACTGAGGAGGAAGAAGAAACTGTCGACGCCGCTGATCCGGACGACAGCGAAGATGTCGCTGAAGAGGATACGGTCGATCCCGTTGGAGAAGAAGACGATATGCTTGTCGCATTTGGTTGCGGTCAGGACGACAGTGTTGCCGAGGATGCAGATTTTTCAATCAGCGTCGGAGGTGACATCTATTTCCCGAATGCGGGCAAATTCAACTTTCAGTTCGTCTTCAACATTGATCTGCCGGACGATGATGGAATGTCCGACATGGTAGAGCTTGAGGCCCAGCAAAATGATGATCCGTTTCGTGGTTCAATTACGGTTGAATTTGACGCGGGAGATTTTGGCGACTTCTTATCAGATTTCACGGCATGTCAGCCAGACTGCATGGAACTGGCGTAAAATATTGACCCGGGGTGGGCTAAACGCTCGCCCCGGACAAAAAATGCTCCGGTAAGATACACTTAGCATTCTGCGGTTCACCGGCTCCACAGGTTTTCGTTCTGCTCCGAACGCAACCTAATCTTCAACATCCGCATAGAAACACGCTACGGAATGCTGATTGCCGTCCAGAACGGGGCGTTCGGTATGGCAATTGTCATGCGAGCGCCAGCAGCGAGGGGCGAACGGGCAACCAGCAGGCATATCAAGCGGCGATGGCAATTCACCCTCAAGCTTGATCCGCTCTTTCTTGGCAAGCGGGTCCGCGGTTGGCGTGGCCGACAGCAACGCGCGCGTATAAGGATGACGCGGATTTGCGAAAACATCTTCCTTTGGACCGGTTTCCACCGGTCGGCCCAAATACATAACAATCAGGTCATCCGCCATATGTCGAACAACAGAAAGGTCATGGCTGATGAAGAGATACGCAAGCTGAAATTTCTCCTGAAGATCTATCAACAGGTTGAGGATCTGACTTTGAATCGACAGATCAAGGGCCGAAACAGGTTCATCCAATACCAGCACCTTTGGGTTCAGCATCAGCGCGCGCGCAACGGCAATGCGCTGCCGCTGACCGCCAGAAAACATGTGCGGGTAGCGGTCAAAATGTTCCTCGCGAAGACCCACGAGCGATAGCATCTCACGCGCCCTTGCCGTACGTTCGGACGCCGACATTTCAGGGCGACTGATCTTGAGCGGTTCCTCCAGAATAGCACCAATGCGCTGACGCGGGTTGAGTGACCCATAGGGGTCCTGAAACACGATTTGTACAGAAGAGCGCAGGCTGGCCCAATTTTCGGGCACCGCAGAAATACCATCAATTTCCAACGACCCTGTAGTGGGTGGCTCGATAAGAGTAACAAGCCGCGCAAGCGTTGACTTACCACAGCCTGATTCGCCAACGACGGCTAAGGTCTTGCCGGGGCTTAGTTTAAAGCTTGCATCCGATAGCGCACGTACGGTCTGACGCTCTGCGAAGAGCCCGTCCTTGACCTCATAGTGACGAGACAATTCTTTCGCGATAACAACGGGCGCAGTCATGCGGTTTCCTCCGTTTTGGCGGAAATGGGATAGTGGCAACGCGCATAGCCCAATGATGCCGGTTGCACAGCTGGTGGCGTTGATTTGCAAGTCTCATCGGCAAAGGCACAGCGCGGCGAGAACAGACACCCCGAAGGCCGGTCAAACTGGCCCGGAACAACGCCCTTGATTGTGGGCAAATGCTTTTCCGTCGCCCGCTCTGGCAAAGCAGCTAAAAGCGCAAAAGTATAAGGATGGTGAGGTGTCGCAAAAAGATCTGTAACAGGTTGTTCTTCGACTTTCTGGCCCGCGTATTGCACGCTGACCCGCTCAGCCGTTTCCGCAACCACGCCCATATCATGTGTGATCAGGATCATGGCCATTCCAGTATCCCGTTGCAGCCCTGTCAGCAGATCCAGAACCTGCGCCTGAATGGTCACGTCTAGCGCTGTTGTCGGCTCATCCGCAATCAATAGTCTGGGAGAACAGGCAATCGCCATGGCGATCATTACACGCTGGTTCATCCCGCCTGAAAGTTGGTGGGGAAAGACATTCAGCCGCTTTTCCGGCGACGGAATACCAACCTGCTCCAGCAATTCGATTGCACGATTGTGTCGCTCCTTGCGGTCAAGCCCAAGATGCTGACGCAGGGCTTCCTTGATTTGGTAGCCGACATTGAAACAAGGGTTGAGCGATGACATCGGCTCCTGAAAAATCATGGCGATGTCTTTGCCCATAAGGCGTCTGCGTTCGCGCGTTGAAAGGTCTGCCAGATCCTGCCCGTCAAATCGCATCACATCGGAGGTGACAGTTGCGGTCCAGGGCAAAAGCCCCATCATCGCCATCATCATCACTGATTTGCCAGAGCCACTTTCGCCGACGATGGCAAGAATATCGCCGGACTCGACAACAATATCAGCACCATCCACAGCCCGGAATGGTCCGGAAGCCGTGGCAAACTCGACAGTGAGATTTCTTATTTCCAGAAGCGGCATGTCAGCTTCTCTTCAGTTTGGGATCAAGCGCATCACGAAGACCGTCGCCCATCAGGTTAATGGCCAGCACAGTCACGAGAATGGCAAGACCGGGAAAAGTTACGACCCACCAGGCGCGCAGAATGAATTCACGCGCATCTGCCAGCATGGTTCCCCATTCAGGCGTTGGAGGTTGCGCGCCCATGCCAAGAAAGCCCAGCGCGGCTGCATCAAGGATTGCCGTTGAAAACGACAGGGCCGCCTGCACGATAATGGGGGCAAGGCAGTTCGGAAGGACGGTAATAAACATAAGGCGCGGCAGCCCTGCCCCGACAACCCGGGCAGATGTGACATAATCCTTGCCCCGCTCTGACATAACAGAGGCGCGTGTTAGCCGAACGTAGTGAGGTTGCAAAACAATCGCGATCGCGATCATCGCATTCGTAAGCGAAGGACCAAGGATCGCAACCAAAACCAGGGCGAGCAACAGCGACGGGAACGCCAGGATGATATCCATGATCCGCATGATAATTGTGTCGACCCATTTCGGCGCAAACCCGGCGAGCAAGCCGATCAGGATGCCGCCAAACGCGGCAACTGACACAACAACAATCCCGACAAAGAAAGAATATCGCGCGCCGTGCAAAAGCCGTGAAAGCATATCGCGACCAAGCGGGTCTGTTCCGAGCGGAAAGGCAAAATTTCCGCCGTCGGCCCAGAACGGTGGGACCAGCGTGAATTCGCGAAACTGTTCTGTCGGATCATAGGGTGCCAGCAAGTTCGCCCCTGCCGCAACGATCACAAAAGCCGCAAAAATCCAGAGCCCGATCACCGCACCACGGTTTTCTCGGAAATAGTACCAAAACTCGCTCAGGCGGCCTGGGCGCGCCGGTGCTTGTGATTTGATTTCATCGGTGGATGCGTGGTCCATCAGCGTTTCCTGATTTTCGGGTTGATGAAGCCGTAAAGCACATCGACTGTTAAATTGACGATCATAACCATGACGGCGATCAGCATGAGGCCGCCCTGCACCACCGGGTAGTCGCGGCGGAAAATACTATCGACCATCCATTTGCCGATCCCCGGCCAGCTAAAGATGGTCTCGGTCAGGATTGCACCCGCCAGCAAGGTTCCCACCATCAGGCCAATAACGGTTATGACCGGGATCAATGCATTGCGCAGCGCATGAATGCCATTGACCCGTGCAGGGGTAAGACCCTTGGCGCGTGCGGTGCGAATATAGTCTTCACTCAATACCTCAAGCATTGCAGAACGGGTCTGGCGTGCAATCACCGCAAGCGGGATTGTTCCAAGAACGATCACTGGCAGGATCAGGTGACGAACCGCTGAGCGAAAGGCCCCTTCCTGCCCCGACAAAAGGCTGTCGATCAGCATGAAGCCCGTTGTGCTGTCGAAATAATACAAAAGGTCAATCCGTCCGGAGACCGGCGTCATACCGAGGTTTCCGCTGAAAACGATGATCAACAACAATGCCCACCAGAAGATCGGCATAGAGTACCCGACCAAAGCAATCGACATAAACAACCGGTCCGGCAGTTTTCCGCGATTTACCGCAGCAATCACGCCTGCGGGAAGACCCAGCATCACCGCAAAGATCATCGCGCAGATTGAAAGCTCTAGCGTCGCAGGGAACAGCGCGAAAAACTCGTCCCAGACAGGCCGCTTGGTTACAAAACTTTGCCCCAAGTCACCCTGCACAACACCAAGAAGGTAGTCCCAGTATTGAACCAATATCGGCTGGTCGAACCCGAATTCCTGCATCAGAGCATTGTATCTCTCTTCGCTCATCCCGCGTTCCCCTGCCATTACGATGATAGGGTCACCCGGCAGCAAGCGAATGAAAGAAAACGAAATCAATGTAACGCCAACAAAGGTTGGCAGAAACGTAAGCAACCGGGCCAAAAAGTACTTAAGCATCAATTAGCCCCCACTATTGTCAGTTCTTTTGGAAAGGATGTCAGGCACCGGCACCCGTCTGCTGTAACCAGAACATCATCTTCGATGCGCACGCCGAAATTACCGATTTCGTAGAGCCCGGGTTCATTGGTAAAAACCATACCGGCCTGCATGACCTGATGATTGCCCCGCATGATGTAGGGGGCTTCATGAACGTCGCGCCCCAATCCGTGGCCCGTTTTGGTACGGATGCGGTCGGAGTAAGGAGAAGCCTCCATAACGGAAGTCACAGCGTCGTCTATGTCATGTGCTGTGATACCAGGGCGGGTTATCGCGTTTCCGGCTTCGTTGGCTGCCAAAACTGTTTGATAAACCTCTCGGCCTTCGTCCGTTGCGTGCCCGACAAAAACAGTTCGCGTGATGTCTGCAGCAAAACCATGTTTGCGAGCGCCAAAGTCAAACAACAACGGGTCTCCTGCCTTGACGCAGTAATCTGGTCTTGCATGCGCGTGCGGGCGTGCCGAGCCATCACCAGCGGCGACAATCGGGCCAAATGCCATTTCATCGGCACCTTCAGCAAACAAAGCTTGAACAAGGTTTTGTTCGATCTCTGTCTCTGTCTGGCCAATTCGCACGGTTTTCAGCACCCGTTCCAACGCGCGCTCAGAAATATCTATTGCGGCTTGCAGGGATTTAATATCATCAGCCGTTTTGAGGAGGCGCAAACCGGAAATTTCCTTTTCGGCATCGACAATCGTCAGATCGGGCATCGCAGCCTTCAACGCGTGATGCACAAACACCCGCATGATCTGTCCCTCAACCGCCAGCGATTTCAGCGGCATATGTTTTGCAAGCGCCTCAAACGCGTGCTGGTAGCCATCTTGATCACGCCAGTCAAAAACAGCGCCTTCAAAGTTCACCAGTTCCCAGGACCCGAGCTCAAGATTTGGGACAATTGCGGCTGGCTCGCCCTTTGCCGGGATCACGACCAAAAAAGGCCGCTCATGGCTCATGAACGCCTGACCCATCGTCCGCGTGAAGTTTGGGCCTGGAACAAGGGCGACTGCGTCAACATTCAGGCTGTCCGCAACCTGTCGGACATCGTCACAGCGGTTTGTCATGGAAATTTCGCTCCGAATAAAAAATCCGGGGCCACGAAGGCCCCGGAAAAGCCAGCCTTACTCGGCCAGATCAACACCATAAAAGATGTGTCCGCCCAGCGGGTGAACGATGTAGTTTTCAACCTCTGGCCGCATTGGCATGTAAACAACCGAGTGAGCGATTGTGGCCCAAGGTGCCTGCTCTTTGAAGACAACCTGCGCTTCTTCATAAAGACGCGTACGCTCTGCCTGATCCGTCACTGTTTTGGCTTGTTGAATCAGGTTGTCGAAAGGCTCGTGACACCATTGCGCCCGGTTCGAAGCTTCTTGTCCGTCACATCCCAGAAGAACAGCAAGGAAGTTATCGGGATCACCATTGTCACCGGTCCAACCCAGCAGCACGGCACCATCGCGGTCCAGTTCTTTTGAGCGGGACAAATATTCACCCCATTCATAAGAAACGACCTCAACCGTTACGCCGACCTTTGCAAAATCTTCCTGCATCAGCTCTGCCATACGGCGGGCATTGGGGTTGTACGGGCGCTGGACAGGCATTGCCCAGATTTTCATGCTGAGATCTGAAACACCTTCGGCTTCCAGCATTGCACGCGCTGCATCGGGATCATAAGCATCATCCTCGATCGCATCGTTGTAGCCCCACATGGTTGGTGGGATCGGGTTTTTCGCAATTTGGCCAGACCCCTGGAATACCACGTCAATAATCGCCTGTTTGTCGATTGCCATATTCAACGCACGACGCACATTTGGATTATCGAAAGGCGCAACAGTGGTGTTATAGGCGAGATAGCCAACGTTCAGACCTTCCTGCTCCAGGACGTTGACATTTTCATCGGCTTTCATAGCCTCAATGTCAGCTGGGTTCGGATACGGCATTACATGACATTCGCCTGCCAGAAGTTTCTGGTAACGCACTGATGCGTCAGGTGTAATTGCGAAAATCAGGTTGTCGAGCGTTGAAGGCGCTTTCCAGTAGTCCTGGTTCGCAGCGTAGCGGATCACCGCATCTTTCTGGTAAGCAACAAAGCTGAACGGGCCAGTACCAACAGGTGCTTGATTTAGCATCTCTGGTGTTCCGGCATCCGACATTGCCTGACCGTATTCAGCCGACAGGATCGAGGCAAAGTCCATTGCCAGGTTCGCAATAAACGGAGCTTCCGGGCGGTTCAGTACAAATTTGACAGTATTGTCGTCGACCTTCTCAATCGATTTAATCAGGTCAGGCATCGACATGCCGTCGAAATATTCCCAGGTGCCGCCAGAAACGCTGTGGTAGGGGTGATCATCCAGGCGTTGACGCTCAAAGCTGAAGATAACGTCGTCAGCGTTGAAATCGCGGCTTGGCGTGAAACCATCGTTAGAATGGAATTTTACGCCCTGACGCAGGGTGAATGTGTACTCAAGCCCGTCATCCGACGCTTCCCAGCTTTCAGCAAGGCCAGCAATGACATTGGTTGTGCCGGTTTCAAACTCGACCAGGCGGTTGTAGATCGGGTGCGAAGCAGCATCAAAAGTGGTGCCCGAGGTGTAAAGCGCCGGGTCGAACCCTTCTGGCGAGCCTTCCGAACAGTAGACCAGTGTCTTGGCTGACGCGCTTCCCGCCATCAGCACAAGAAGGGTCGCCCCTGTTGCTAGAAACGATGTTATTTTCATAGTAGTCTCCCTTGGTTAGATATTTTCGGTTTTTTGTTAATCTGGTTTTTGCGAACTGATCTTATCGTTGACATTTACGTTTCTACGCCAGCCCTATTGCTACCGGAATCTATGAACTTGAGCGTACGCTCTAACCCCTGTCGCAAATGCGCGTCAAGATGAGCAATCATTGCATCAAGATCATCACCAAGCGCCAAAGCCACATAGGCATCGTGCGGATTGTGCGTTAACCCACCCGGCTGATGCGCACGTTCGTTCAAGGCAAAATAGAGCTGAATATTCGGCAGCATTTTGTGCCAGAATTGTTGCAGCAATCTGTTACCACTCACTTCATAGCACCAACTGTGAATGCAAAGCTCAAGCTCTATCCCGACGAGCGGGTCATTTTCCTTGGTATGACAATCGAGCAACCATTCGTTGCGTTGTCGAAGGTCGTCACGCGCGCCAGCAGTTCGTTTATCCCAGCATTCGCGAAAAGCAAATTTTTCAAGGACAAAGCGCATCGAGTAAAGCTCTTTTATATCCTGAATTGTGAACGTCCGAACGCTGATCCCTTTATAGGGTCGGCTAATAAGCAAACCGCTGTCGACAAGTTCTTGCATCGCCTCGCGCAGTGGCGCGCGGCTTACACCCAGGCGATCCGCCAAGTCCTGTTCCGTTAAACGCTGTCCTGCCTCGACACTTCCGCTCACGATTAATCTGCGCAAGCTACGCACGATCTGACTGCGTCGTGTCTCTTCGCTGAGCGGAGGCAAATCCATACTCATAGGCATAACCGAAAATAACAGCGCTTGATAAAGGTCTGGTTCCACCCGCCAAATTCTATGTGTCCGGTCTTGGTTGACCTGCCTAAACAGCACATAGTTCCATTAGAAAAAAATGGCTTGAACATTGAACCCCCAGAGTCGCCGCAGGATTGTCGACAATCTACAAAATTGCAAGCCCCTCACGATCACAAATTTCAGATTGCGGGACGCAAGTCCAAATTCAGCTTACTGGCAAAGGGTTAGCCATTCTAACAGGTTGTCTGACAGAGTTGGGGTTCGGATTACAGAACAAAAATAAAAAGACGTTAAAAGATTGTTAGTATCTTAGCTTCTTAAAGAATTGCGTACACTCTGTAACACTATCCTTGCCTCCGATTTATGAATGAGTAGTGTTTGATGTGGAGGAGATACCCCAATGCGCCCAACATCTTGTTTACAACAAATTTCCGCGATCATCACGCTGTGTATTTTTTCGGCTACGGCTTCTGCCGAAACTTATTCCTGTGGCGAATGGAGCGAGGCGAGCTTGTTACACCGGGGCGTCATCAGCGTCGAGCTAAGAGAAAACACGCTGACGTGGAGCAACGACAGACAAACATACGGCGCTGAGTTAATAAATTCAGCAGTCGGCCACAACGTCTATGCTGACGATGCGTCTATCTACATGGTTTACGGATTACCACCAATGGACGAAGGCAATGTGTTTGACGGCAGACGCCTTACCATTCGTCGGATATTCTTTAGCTCTATGGCGCTGCAGGTTTCAGAACTTATGTGTTAGATTCCAGAAGTTTGAATAGTTTCAATATTTAAATAAAGACGCCAGGCGGCAATCGAGGTGAAATGACATCAAACGCGATCAATCACCGCGAAAATGCCATCGCGCTCGCCACGCGCTATTTTGATGAAGGTCAGTTCAAATCTGATCTGGGCGCGCTTGTTGCTTTTGAAACCGAAAGCCAGGAACCCGGGAAAAAACCAGAGTTGCTGCGCTATCTCGCCGAAGCAATACAGCCTCGGCTCAACGCGTCAGGTTTTACGTGCAAAATCTTTAACAATGACGACCCGCAGGGCGGGCCATTTTTGGTTGGGGAACGCATCGAGAATGTGAAGCTGCCGACAGTTTTGACCTACGGGCACGGTGACGTGATCCGTGCACAAACCAGCCAGTGGCGCGATGGATTGCAGCCATTCAAATTGATTGAAGAGAACGGGCGATACTACGGTCGCGGTACGGCCGACAATAAAGGCCAGCATCTGATCAACATCATCGCGATCGAAAGCATTCTAGCTGAGCAAGGGTCACTGGGGTTCAACGCTAAAGTCGTGATCGAAACCTCCGAAGAAACAGGTTCCGCTGGGCTAGCCGCCTTTTTTGAGGCCGAAAAGGAGCGGCTCAAAGCAGATGTTCTGATTGCGTCCGACGGTCCGCGATTGCAACCTGAAACCCCAACGATTTTTCTGGGCTCACGTGGCGGGTTGGGGTTTGATCTGGTCGTTAAACTGCGCGACGGTGCGCATCACTCCGGCAATTGGGGCGGATTGCTTGCCGACCCCGCGATGATACTGGCGCATGCGCTGACAACAATCTGTGACCGTCGCGGACAAATTAATATACCCGAGTGGCGCCCCGACAGCCTGACGGAAAAGGTTCGCGCTGCGCTAAAAGACCTGCCGGTTGATGATACTCAAAACAGCGGCGAACCTAAAATTGACACCGAATGGGGAGAAGCGAGCCTGTCGCCCGCAGAACGAGCTTTTGGGTGGAACTCCTTCGCAGTGCTGGCAATGACAAGCGGAGTTCCCGACGCCCCGGTGAACGCCATTTCACCGAGCGCCCGCGCAACCTGCCAATTGCGTTATGTCGTGGGAACCGACCCGTCAGAGATTTTACCGGCCCTCCGCCGTCATCTGGATTTGCACGGATATGAAATGGTGAAAATAAAACCGCATGATGATGGCTTGTTTAGAGCAACACGCCTTGAGCCGGACCACCCATGGGTCATGTTCACCGAAAAATCGCTAAGCGAAACAACGGGCAAGAACGTGCATGTTCTGCCAAATCTGGCGGGCTCGCTGCCGAATGACTGCTTCACAGACATCCTGGGTTTGCCGACGATATGGGTCCCTCATTCATACAGGGGTTGTTCGCAACACGCTCCTGACGAACATGTTCGCAAAGACATTTGCCGCGAAGCATTGCAGATCATGGCCGGGTTGTTTTGGGACATTGGCAACACGAAGACACCTACGCCCTAGCCGCTGCTACGATAGTCACGCCAAACCCTGAATACGACGCGTATGTCGCTGAGGGGCATGAACCAGGTTTCGCATAAGCGTATTTAAAACAATAACAATCGTTTGGCTGACTGCGTGACTGACCTGTCTCTAACACAAACGGCGCAGCAAAATGCTGATGTCTTAAAAGGCAATGTGACCTGTGTAGCCGCAGTCGCGTTCTTTTCGCTTGGTTTTCCTGCGGCCGAGATTCTGCTGCAAAGCTGGGGAACGCTGTCCCTTATTGCGGTGCGCAACGCGCTTGGCGCGATCCTGATCTTGCTGGTCTGGTTGTCGTTCGAGGGGATCCGCGCCGCAAGAAAAGCCCCATGGTTAAAAGGGATCTGGATTGGCGCGTTGGGGTTTGGGTCTGGCTCAACCCTTTTGGTGTTCACCCAGTCCTTAACAGATCCTGTTGTAACGGCGCTGGCAGCGGCCACAATGCCGGTGTCAGGTGTAGCGCTAGAAGTTGCGCTCGACGGGCGTAGGTTAACCTTCTGGTTTGTTTCAGGGGTCGTTCTGGTGCTTGCGGGTGGGTTTATTGCAACGGGCATTAATCTGAGCGACGCCGGGTTCGGTTTGGGTGCCGTGATCGGATTGCTGGCCTCAGCATTGTTTGCGTGGGGGTCACGCGCGACAGTGAAAAATCTGCCGGGACTGTCCTCTCTTGGAATGACCACGGTCACAAGTATCGGGATGATGGGCTTTTGCATTGCAGCCTACTGCGTTGGCGTATTTTTTGAGACGCCAGGAACGAATATCCCAGATATCGACACGAAGAGCGTGGGATTGATGATCGTCTATTCCTGCGTAGCGCTTGCAATCTCTCAGGTACTCTGGATCAAGGGCGTTGGTGGCCTTGGCATTGGCGTTGCCTCCTTCCACCTGAATGCCGCCCCTTTTTATGTGATGCTTATCCTTCTTGCGATGGGGGGGGACTGGAACTGGCAACAGGCGATCGGGGCTGTCGTACTGGCAACAGGTGTCATCGTTGCGCAGCGCCGCAACGGCAAATCCAAAACAGTTGCGACATCTTAAAAAACCAGATTAAGCATGGTGAGCGAGACCACCATAAACAGGATGGTCATGATGCCGCCGCTCTTTACAAAATCGATAACCTTGTATCCTGCTGGCCCCATGATCAAAGCGTTCACCTGATGCGTCGGAATGATAAATGAGTTTGAAGTCGAAATCGCAACCGTGAGTGCAAAAACAGCAGGGTTTCCACCTGCAGAAACAGCGATTGATACGGCAAGTGGCACCAGAAGAACTGTTGCACCTACATTCGACATGACCAATGAAAATGCTGTCGCCAGAATGGCAACCCCAGCCTGAAGCGCCCAAATAGGCCAGCCATCAAGAATATGCAGAATTTGCTGCGCTATCCATTCTGCGGTCCCCGTTGATTGTACCGCCTGACCCAGCGGGATGAGGCACGCCAAAAGAAAAACAGTATTCCAGCCGACTGATTTGTATGCTTCGTCAATACTCAGAACTTTGGTCAACAACATGCCCACCGCCCCTGTGAGAAGGCAAAGTGAAAGCCGAACGTCGGTGAACAATATCATCGTCAGGGAAACCAGAAAGAAGGTAAGCGCCCAACCAACCTTTTCAGGATGATGTTCTTCTTGCGGAAAATCGGACGTCACCACCACAAAATCGCGGTCCCTTTTTACGCGCGTCAGGTTCTCCCATTTTGTATGCGCAACCAACATGTCACCCGGCATAAACTTGACCAGACCAATCGCTGTTGGTGTGTGATCTTCGGTCTCGACATGTGAAAGTGTTTCTTCGCCCCTGTGAATCGCCAACAGGCTAAGCCCATAGGTTTTTCTGAGCAGCAAATCACGGGGTGACTTTCCGATAAGCTTGGAATCTGGCGGGATAACAACTTCTGCTATACCCGCGTTTGTGGCGGCAAATTCTTCGGAAAACACATCAAGGCTTGGGCGTATACGCAGTCGATACTTCGTCGCAAATTTTTCCACAATTTCTTGTTTGCCAATAATGGCCAACCGGCAGGGGGCTTCAATTTCTGCGGTCAGGACCTGAACCATCGACACTTTTCCACGGTAAAAAGTACTGATGATATAAAGGTTATTTTCAAGGTTTATGTCCGCCAGAATTTGCCCGACCAAGGGGCTGTTCGCTGGTACATCCACCTCGAAAACGCTGGCCTTAAGCCCGTAAACACGTTTCAGGTATTCTGATGTTCCCTGCCCCGCAGACGCGTCAACTTTGCTACTTTCGCCCGGCAAAACCCAACGCCCTAGCAGCAGAAAATAAAGTATGCCCGTCACGATAAGCATGAAACCAATTGGCGTGACCGAAAACAGACCGAACTGCTCCATCTGAAGATCAGCGCTTAATCCTTTGTTGGCCGTTACGATCAGGTCATTCAAAAGAATAAGTGGCGAAGAGCCAACCATCGTCATCGTACCGCCCAGGATCGCGCAAAACCCCATGGGCATGAGCAGACGGCTAAGCGGAATTCCTGAGCGTGCTGAAATACGGCTGACGACGGGTAGAAACAGGGCTGCAGCGCCAACATTCTGAAGAAAGCTTGAAATCACACCAACCGTTCCCGAAACAATCGGCAATATGCGCTTTTCTGTGCTGCCACCTCGTTTGAGGATCACGCCTGCGACTTTGTTCATGATGCCGGTTTTATCCAAACCTGCACCGACAATCATGACAGCAATAATCGAAATCACAGCGTTCGAGGCAAAGCCATCAAAGAGATGATTTACGTCGGCAAGCCGTTCCAGCCCCGGAATATAACTGAGAATTCCGATCAAAACGAGGATGAGTATTGCAGCCAAATCTATTCGGATAATCTCTGACACAAACAGGAAGATTGTAAATACGAGTGTCGCAACAACGACACCCATCTCTGTTGTGAAAGCGATGTTCTCCAAATATTTTCTCCCTAGTCAGCCAACCACTTGCTTCGAATGCAAAATTCGAATCGCGAAAACGCGAGTGGAAATTCAAACTTTGCGTCAAGATTACTCATTTTTAGCCGAAACGCCGAAATTTTCTAGACATACGTCGAGTTGACATGTGAGATGTCAATACTGGCCAACACGAATACCTTCAGATTTCCGAATAGAAAATGTGCTGGCGATATTAAGAATGGCCTGCCTGAAACGCCTTTGGCAGGTTTCAGGTCTCTATTTGATTGTCGTCAGAAATGGCTGAACTATACTCTCGTGTTCATGCTCTAAGGTATTGAAAATGAAAACGGCAATTGTGTTTGATCTTGATGGCACACTGATAGACAGCGCCCCTGATATTCAGGCGGCAATTAACAATGTGATGCGTGACGTCGAGGCAGAGTCTTTTGATCTGCCAACTGTTGTTTCGTTCATCGGAAACGGTGTTCCGAAACTCGTGGAACGTGCCATGCAAAAAAGAGCCATACCCGAATACCGGCACGCGGAACTCACTCAGATGATGTTAGAGTTTTACGATGCTAATCCGGCTACGCTAACGCGACTATATCCCAATGTTCAGAATGCCCTGCTGGCACTCAAGCAGCGCGGGCACCCTTTGGGTATCTGCACCAACAAACCCGAAGAACCAGCGCGCAAGATTCTTTCTGCCTTTGGGTTGGATGAGTTTTTTGGTGCCGTCGTAGGTGGTGACAGTCTGCCACAGCGCAAACCAGACCCTGCTCCGCTGCACGATACCTATCAAAAACTTGGCACCACATCATGCATCTATGTTGGTGACAGTGAAGTAGACGCAGAAACGGCGCAACGGGCGGGTGTAAGTTTCGCTCTCTTCAGTAAAGGTTACCGGAAAACGCCTGTTGAAAAGATATACAATTCGTCTGTCTTTGACGATTTTGCGGAGCTACCCGCAATCATCGAAACCCTCGTTTAGATAGGTTATATAAAAGCTCCGCTGCGCAAAGCTCCGTTTCAGGGGCTCGGAAGAATGAAATCTGGAAAAATTCCGGAAGTCGCAATAGCACGGGTAATATCAAACCCCTTCAAAGACCCGTAGTCAGTGACAAGTGCGGTTTTGACCCCTGCGACCTGACCACCCAGAATATCGGTGTGCAGCGTATCACCCACCATCACCACACGGTTCCGGTTAATGTCAGTCGGCAAACGGCGAAATACCAGTTCATAAATATTCGCAAAAGGTTTTCCAAAGAAAGCGGGTGTGCACCCTGTTGTATCGGCAAGCGAATGGGCATAATGACCCGGTTGTTGTGACAACCCGCCTTCAACTGGGGCCACGATATCCGGGTTTCCAACGAAAACCGGGCGCGGGTTCTGACGCAGCGATTCCTCTAGAAGCGATTGTTGTGCATCCGTCCAACCTCCTGTTCCAAGAAGAATGAAGCTTTCCGCAGTGTCGTAGTCTTTGAGATCGTTCTTCAAAAACGTGATGTTAAGTTTTTCGAGCTCTTCTGTGCCGTAACCCGCTGCAGCCATAAGTCCCCAGCGGCGCGGTTCCTCATTTTGCAACGCCGTCAAAAGCGTTTCGCGGCTTGAAACGATGTCCTCAGCCGCAAATGTGTAACCCAGACGTTCATATCGCTTCATGAGTAATCGTTTCGGGTAGCCAGCAGAATTGGTGACAACCATGACACGCTTGCCAGCCGCTTGCAGGTCGGCGATACGACCGCATGTCCCCGGAATCGCCTGTTCACCGATGTTCAGAACCCCGTAAGCATCAAGCAGAAATACGTCAAACTGATCGGCAAGATCAGCAAGGCTATTCACCATCATTGGTCTGGTTTCACCGCCCGCTTGTGGCAGCCTTTCCCGCACCTGCTGATAGGCATCAAACGCCCATTTGCTGTCCACTTCGGGATCGACGCGCATCAGATAATGGCACTTCGAACTTTTGCTGAAACCCACTCACCAAGCACGACTGCCATCAGAATAACGATCAGGATCAGCGCGACCTGTGGCCATGCCAGAACATTAAGAGACGACGAAAGCTGAAGCCCGATCCCCCCTGCCCCAACAAGGCCCAATACGGTAGATTCGCGAATGTTGATGTCCCAGCGGAAAACAGAAATCCCGGCAAAAGCGGGCAATATCTGCGGAACAATCCCGAATGCCATCACCTGCCAGCGGCTTGCACCTGTAGACGCTATCGCTTCGGTTTGGGCGACGTCTATCTCTTCAATCGCTTCATAGAGAAGCTTGGCGCAGAACCCGATAGAACGGATGGCAATCGCAACAACACCTGCAAAAACGCCCGGTCCAATGATAGCGATCAACAAAAGTGCCCAAATCAAAGAGTTGATCGACCGTGTCGAAACGATAATCAGCAGTGCGATCGGACGGATGAAAAGCCTTGACGGAGTCGTATTACGAGCAGCCATAAAGGCCACGGGAACCGCAAGGATCAAAGCGCCAATTGTTCCGAGCGTTGCGATATTCAGCGTGTCCCAGATGGGCACCCATAGCTTTTCTATGTAAGACCAGCGCGGCGGGGTTGCGCGTGCAAGAATATCTCCTGCAATGCTGGGCGCGTCCCAGACAAAAAACCATGTGGTTGCTTCTGAAATCCGATTCCAGCACCAGACAAAAATGGCCACACCTATCAATGTGAAAAACCAGCGTGTCAGTTGGCTTTTAGAGTCGCGCCGTTGCCAGACCTTACGGCCATCAGAGAGAGCTTTAACAGGCATTACTGAACCCTCGCTCTGATAAGACCGGAAACATATTCAAGAAACATGACGGTCCCGATAATAAGGATCAGGATGGCGGCGGCTGTGTCGAATTCGTACCGGTCGAACGCCGTGTTCAGCGTAGCACCTATACCCCCGGCCCCAACAAGCCCAAGGATCGTGCTTTCACGAAAATTGATGTCTAGCCGGTACATGGAAAGTCCAATCAGGCGCGGCATGAACTGAGGTTGCACACCATAGTTGATCCATTGCATCCAGCGCGAGCCTGTCGCGCGAATTGCCTCGGCCTGAGATTTGTCCATCGATTCAATGTCCTCAGCGAGCAGCTTTGACAAAAAGCCGATTGTTGCAAAAGACAGCGTCATGAACCCGGCAAGCGGACCAAACCCAAAGATCGCAACAAGCAAAATTGCAACGATAATTTCCTGCAACGCGCGACTTACGGCGACGATGCCGCGACAAATCACATAGACTGGCAAAGGCGCGATATTGCGCGCCGCGCCAAGGCCGATAGGAATAGAGATCAGGATACCGACGACCGAGGACGCGACTGTCATGATCAGGCTTTCAATCATACCTTCCCATATATCCGTGGCGCGGCTGGTGAAATCTGGATTGGTGAATGACGCGATAAAGGCAACGCCGCGGTCCAGCCCCTCATAAACACGTGACCAGTTGACTTCTATCGATGCTATCGCCGCGACAAGATATAGAAACGTTCCAATAAGCAAAGTGTACCGCAGCCAGGGACGTTTGATGAAAGTGGGCTTACGCCAGCGCTGTCCGACACGAGCCTGTAGTGCCGCGCTCATACCGTCACCATTTCGTCTTCATCTTCGACTTTTTCAATCGTCGCTTCCCAATCTTCTTCGCCGTAAATACGTGTCAGTACATCTGGTGTTAGCGCATCTGGCGGCCCGTCAAATTCAATTGCACCGAATCTCAGGCCAACGACGCGTTGGACAAACATCTGAGCCAAGGCCACATCGTGAATGTTGATAATTGCGGCGAGGTCGCGTTCCGCGCAAAGTTCGCAAATCAGGCGCATAATCTGGCGGCTGGTTTTCGGGTCAAGCGACGCCGTGGGTTCATCGACCAGCAAAAGCGCAGGGTTCTGAATAAGCGCACGGCAAATTCCAACGCGTTGACGTTGCCCGCCCGACAATTCATCGGCCCGTTTGTCTGCCATTTCCAGCAAACCAACCCGATCAAGCAGACGGAATGCTTCGTCGACATCAGACTGCGGAAAGCGGCGAGTAAAACTCCGCCAGAAACCCACATAGCCCAACCTGCCGGACAGAACGTTTTCCATAACTGTCAGCCGCTCAACAAGCGCGTATTCCTGAAAGATCATACCCATCCTACGGCGTTCGCGACGAAGCGCACCCGACCCGAGCTTAGTCAAATCGACATCGCCCAAGAAAACGCTTCCGGAGGTTGGTTCAACCAACCGGTTTATACACCGGATAAGTGTGGATTTACCCGCGCCGGAAGGACCGATCAGTGCGAGCACCTGCCCTTGCGGAACTTCGAGATCAACAGATTTCAGGGCTTTGTCACCCGTTGGATACGTTTTATCCAGCTCTACAAGCCGCAGCATGCCCCTACCCCCAAGTTGGTTATTTTTGGAAGTGCGGCCCGCTTTTCGGGCGGACCGCCTTCAGATATTTTTATTCGCAAGCGTAGGAAACATTGTTTGCGGTGTCTATTTTGCGGATAACATCCCAGAATTCCTGATATGTCATCTCAATAAACTGCGCTTCGTTTGATTTCTCGAACTCTGCTTCCAGGCTGGAACCTTCCCATTCAAAGCTGAAGAACGCTTCGCGAATTTGTTCCTGCAACTCTGGCTTAAGATTGTAGACAACGCCAAAACCTGTGGTTGGGAACGTTTGCGATTTGTAAATCGAAACAACCTGGTCAGGTGTGATCACCTCGCGCTCGATCATCCGGCTCATCACCGAATTCGCGATAGAAGCAGCTGGATAATCCTGATTGGCGACACCCAGAATCGAGTTGTCATGTTTGCCCGAGAACACGGGTTCAAAGTCTCGCTCAGAAACCATATCAAAATCAGACATCAGGATTGCCGAAGGTGCTTTGAAACCGGAATTAGACGTAGGCGACGTAAAGGCAAGCTGGCCGCCACGGATATCTTCAACACTTTCGATTCCAGATCCCGGATACGTGATGATTTCCATTTCATAGCCAAAACCACCATCGGCAGAGGCCATGATTGTAAATGGCCGGAAACCGGCGCAGTTCACAGCCAATGGGTTTGACCCAGTATTGAACCCGGCAATATGCAAACGACCAGACCGCATTGCTTCGATCTGTGCGGCATTCGACTGCACAGGAAAGAACTGCACTGATTTTCCGGTAACGCCTTCAAGGTGCGTCAAAAAATCGGACCATGCTTCTTTGTAAACGGCTGGATCTTCAACCGGAGTATAGGCAAAAACAAGCGTTTCCGGATCAAGCAGTTGGCTTTCGTCAGTTGGGGTGTCGGCAATCAGATCACCATCGACATCACAGTAACGGTCATCAAGGTCGCCACGCGGGCAGTCTTGCGCCGACGCCGGCGCAGCAATTGCCATACCGGCAACAAAGCCTGACGCGATAATGGTTTTTGTAAGTAGGTTCATATTAATCCTCCCAGATTTTCTTTTCCGAACGGTAAAGGCTTTCGTCAGGATCACAAACAAAATCAACATTCACAGTGTATGAAAAACGAAGTCGAATAACCAATATGGGTTGGTCAGATAAGCGCATTCAAACTTCGGGTTCATATTTTTAAAGTGTTCTTGTCTGTTCACCTTCGATTTCAGCTGATCGTTTCATCCTCGGCCTATTCACTTTGCTCTTTATACGTCAAAATTGGCTGTCAGTCAGTTCATCCATTATTTTACATAGACAGCAGATTCGCCACCGAACAAATTCACTTATATTTTACGTCGAAAAAGAAACAAGTCGAAAATTCGCGAAGCCGAAAGAAGATAACTCTTTCGCGAGGATGCAATTTTAAGTTGTGATTTGCTCCATTTTTCTGATATCCGGATATTTAATATCCGCTATTAACTACAAGTATCTGGAGATCCAAATGCGATTGAATGAAGGCGTTGAATGGGCTGTGCACAGCTGTTCGCTAATGGCCTCACTGCCGGAAGGTATGGCATTGCCTGCTCGAAAGATCGCCGAGTATTTCGATTTGCCCGAAGCGTATCTCGCAAAGATAATGCAGCAATTGTCGGTGTCACAGATCGTAACGTCCCGGCGTGGTCCAGGTGGCGGCTATCGCCTGACCAAATCACCAGACGAAATTTCACTTCTCGATATCGTTGTTGCCATTGATGGAAATGAACAATGTTTTCAGTGCACCGAAATCCGGCGCCGCGGGCCAACAGCATCGACCGACGCAATATACAATCTGCCCTGCGGCATCGCCCGATCCATGTGGAAAGCGGAACAAGCCTGGCGAAATGAGCTGTCCAAAGTGTCGCTAAGAGACATTCAAATGATGGGCTTTCGGGAAACCCCGAAACCGCAGCTTGAAAAAGCTGTGGAATGGTTCAAGGAGACTTTAAGTTGACGATCAATGAAACAGGTGTTTCGGCCCGGCCGCGCCAAATAACCATGCGCAAAATACACAAAATCAATGCGGTCTTCTTGATTGTTTTTCTGGTTTTGCACCTCGCAACACATCTGAGCGGCATTTTCGGGATTTCGACCTACAATTCTGTGCAGTCTGCACTCAGGCTGGTTTACGGAAACCTGCTTGTCGAGACAGTTCTCATCGCCTCGATCGTGACACAGCTTATCGTTGGAGCTGTTTTACTCGTCAGGTCCCTGCGTCGCGGCAAACCCGTTGGGTTTTGGCCTTGGGTACAGGTGCTGTCTGGCGGTTTTTTCTTTGTTTTCATGACGCAGCACCTATATTCGCTTTGGTTCGCGCGCGTCATTTTTGACCTTGATACAAATTTCTACTGGCCAGCCTCGGTCATGAGCGGCCCGCCCTTCATCTACTACTTCATCCCTTACTACTTCTTCGGAGTATGGGCCGTGATTACACATATTGGTGTTGCTGTGCGGTATTGGGTGCTTGATGCCGGAAACAAGATCGCGGCAGACCGCGTTGGCGTTGGGATTATTATTGCAGGCGCATTTGTTTCAGCTCTTATTTTGCCAATCCTCTCCGGGATGTTCTTTGAAATTGAAATGTCGCAGGAGTGGATAGACTATCTGCGATTTTACGATCCTGATTTTGTTCCTTGGTAGTTGGGAAAAGTTCGAAAGGGTTTCTTGAGCAATTAACCGGGGTCATCATCGAGCGAAGTGATTGTACACCATAACCGTGAACCTACGTGACCTTTGGATCTCAGCAATAGGGTCTTCGGATGAACAAAAGTTTGTAAGATTAACCTCTCAAGTTTCTAGTCGATCCGACGAATCGACCTAACAAAAACACCTGTTTCCGTACCCCTTCCAATAACAAAAACCTGACCGCCTATCTCAAGCGAACGACCAAATTCTTCGGAAGAACCGCAGAACTCGTCGAACATATACGGCAAGCCAGCGAACCTGATTGGGTTTCGGCATTTTCGATCAACCCACCGCTTGGATTTGGCAACGGTGAATGGGGTTTCAATTTCAACGCCAGCAATCACGGCACCAATCATCGGTCCACCCACTGTTACAGCACAGCTTCCGATCATAAATCCAATTGAAGGAACAAGGAGCATTGTCCCAAATTTCTTCAGTTTCCCCATTCCGTGGTCAGTGATCTTTAAGGCTACGGCCACTCCCCAAAACAACAAAACCGCTGAAATGGAGCCGGAGACAATTGCCGGAATGCGAGCTTGGGAAACCCAATCAGGCGACGGCAAATACTGGACGCCAATAAAATACTCGACGCCGATTGTTTTATAAACAATCGGACCACCTCCAAGTAGCAACCAAAAATAAAAAGTACCTCTGATCCAATAGGGCAGCCGCTTGAACGGCTTTTGCTGTCTTAAGTCTTTATTTATGGTTTGATGTCTGCATTCACGTTTTAGCGATGATGTGGCAAAGTCCGGGTAAGTTGTTTTTTTCGGCGCAGCGTCGGTTTGCGTTGCACTCGAACCCGACCTTTATCAAAAATAATTGGTTCTAATTGATCCGACTGGAAAAGGTCCACACAAAACCTGTGCGGATCAGACCCTTAGCTCGTCCATTTCGATATCTTCGAAGATTTCCGGGTCACCCAAAGACCGTGCAACAATCAACGCGCCTTCCATTGTAGAAAGCGCTTTTAAGGCAGCCTTTCTAAGTGTTTTCTCTGTCTGCGCCCTGCCCCAGTCTGTTCTGCTAAGCGCAGTCACGAGCCAGTCTGAGTTCAAAAGAAAAAATGATCGGGTCTGGTCCGCAACTTCTGACGGCAAGTCAGCCACCTCTGCGCCAAGCATTCCACATAAGCACATCAGTTTTTCTTGTTTGAGTGAATACCGCGCCAGTTCGCGTACCTTTTCCAGAACTTCGTTGGCATCCTTTGACGCGTCTTCAGGATTTCCCAGCGTCTTGAGGAAGTTGTCTGTGTAGCGCCTGGCGACGGCGACACCCAAGGCGCCTTTCGTTGGATAATAGTAGTGAACCGATGAGCTTTTGACGCCCACCGCATCTGCGATTTCTCTGAAGCTCACTCCGTTATAGCCACGCGAACGTATCATCGTTTCGGCAGCGTCGAGTATTTTCACTTCGTAATTCTGGGCACTTTTTCGCGGCATGTGCATTTTCCTACTACATCTACCGATAGATAGAGGTTGACGGCGCTTCTAGCAAGCGCTATTCCCCCTTCTTGTCTATCTACTGATAGATGCACTTAAGGAGCGACATGAAACTCAACGACGAACTTAAAACTATCGGCGGCTTTGCCATGTCGTCCTAACCCCATGAGAAACCGGTAACTTTTAGATGTCGTTACCGGCGTCATGGCGGGCGAAAAGCCACCTCTCATCTGTAAACCTGAGGTCCCAGGCCCCTAAAAATCAGGAATAGACAATGCCTGCCGCAACAAACTCCGCCCCAAAAAGGCGAACATTTTTCCAAACTCTCAAATCAATAGGAGCAACCCTAATGGGAAATTCAACTGCACCCGTCCTAGCCCACCACACCGTTGGCAATGGCCCAGAAAAAGTTCTGATGTTGCACAGCTGGATCGACAATTCGCACAGCATGGACAACATCACACCGTACCTTGATACAGATGCATATACCTTTGTTTTTGCAGATCTTCGCGGCTACGGCGGCTCGATCGACATCAAAGGTGACTACACCTCAACCGAAGCAGCAACCGACGCCTTCAATCTTGCTGATCACCTTGGCTGGGACCGTTTCCACCTGATGGGTCACTCCATGAGCGGCATGATCTCTCAGCGTGCAGCACTGATCGACTGGACAAGCGGTAAAAAACGCCTGAAGAGCGTTGTTGCAATTACACCTGTTACGGCCAATGGCTATCCGGCAGATGAAGACACCAAAGGCTTCCTGCAAAGCTCGATCCACAACGCTGAAGTTGCCTCGCAACTTGCAGCTGGCCTGACTGGCGGTCGCCTGTCCATGAAATACTGTACCTCAGTTGCAGAAGCGAACATTGCCTCTTCGTCCGCTGATGCGATGCGCGGCTACTACAACATGTGGGTTAACGAAGATTTCTCTGAAGACGCAAAAGCAGCGGCTATCCAGACCCCATTGCTGGTCATCGCTGGCAAGCAAGATTTGCCTGGTTTCCAAACAGACTACTACAAAGAAACATTCGGCGCCTGGTATCCAAAAGTGGAAATCAAAACCATCGACGAAGCCGGGCATATGCCAATGTATGAAACACCGCTGATCCTCGGCGCGATGATTGAAGGTTTCCTGAACGAACAAACCGCCGCTGCTTAATAGCAAAAAAGGCGTTAATTCGTTGTAAGGAAAAAGCGATGGTGCCCAAGATCAACATTGACCAACTGGCGAACATACTTGTTGACAACAACAATGAATTTCTTTCGGAAGAAGGAAAACTCTATCCGCTCGTTGAACCGATGATTGAAGGGGGCGCCATCGTTGGCCGTATGAATTTACTACTGGCATCTGCGAGACAAAGAAACGTTCCTGTCTTTCACCTGCCGCTCAGTTTTTCATCAGATTATCAGGAAATGGGAACCAACCCATACGGGATCAATGCGGCGATAAAAAATGCCGGCGCACTTCAGAAAGGAACCTGGGGCGCGCAGGTCGCTTACACAATAGATACGGCAAACGACACTGTGATCGAAGGCAAATCCACCACCTGTGCTTTTGCGTCGACAAACCTTAACGAAGAACTGAGAAAACGTGGAGTTAGGCAAGTTATCCTCGGTGGTTTTTTGAGCAACATCTGCATCGAATCCACGATGCGCACGGCCTACGGATACGGTTTTGAGGTGTTTGCCCTGACCGACTGTTCAGCCGCACTTAGCCAGGAAGCGCATGATAATGCAGTAGAAAACAACTGGCCGATGTTTTCCTATCCAATCGATGTTGAGAAACTGGTTGCAGGTCTTCGACAAACCCGCTGGACCGTCTGAGCGTTGCTCTGTCCGCAGGACTTTCGTGTCAAAACCGGAAGTCAGCGACCACTGCGATAGTATTCTCTATTCAGAATAAAAAAGGTGAGCGCCGGTTCATGGTTAGAGTGCTGAGCGTTCGTCTGCCATTCAGTTGTTTACTGAATTCGGGGCAGGATTTCCTACACTGAAATTTCTTTTATTTGTTAGCCACAGCTTTCCTGAGCTTGTTAAAATCGCTTTTGGTGAGCGGGTCTGCCAAACACCAGGTGCTTGGGAGAACTTCTTTAACGGCGACCCAGCTTAGCTTTCGGACGCCCTCAGTTTCCACAGCCTCATCAGAGTCCGTGACTTTATAAACAATCCGTTTTTTCTGTAGGAATCTTATATAGTCTTCCACTCCCGTAACATGAACGTAGCACATGTTCCGACTCCCTTGTTTTAACTGAATTAAGCTTCCTTCGTCCAAGCAGCGGCACTGAAAGCGTCATCAAGCGGTGTTTTGGCGATGTGTGTTGTGTAGTTTGAGATCGTCTTAAGCCCGACACCCAGCACAACCTCCAGCGCTTGCTGTTCCGCATATCCGGCACCAAAAAAGGCCCTCATGTCGTCAGGAGCTGCCCATCCTCGTGCCGTTACAACGGCGCTTGTGAAACGGCGTAAAGCCTCGAGTTTCGGGTCCTGAATGGGCGATCCTGTTCGAATAGCCTGAACAATGTCACTGGGCACTTTCTGCATTTCTGAAAATGTGCTGTGAACCGCCATGCAGTATTCACATTCGTTTTCATAACTTGTTGTTAACAGGACAATCTGACGTTCCGTTGGTGAAAAAGACGTGCTTTCGAATATCTTTGCCAGGGTAAGATACCCTTCAACCAGGCTGGGGGCTGTTGACATGACACCAAGCAAATTGGGTACAAAACCATAGTTCTTCTGGGCAGTCGTCAGAATTCCCCTCGCATCCTCAGCCGCTGTTTCAGGGGTTTGAACTGGAAAGCTCATTATTTCGGCCTTTCGGTTAAATTTCCACCCGAGGAACGATTGCTCCAAACCAGAGACGCAGTCTCAAGCAGGTGTTATTTTTGCGGGTTAAAACGAGTGTACGGCTTTGCTATTCCGGGCGTCAGGCCTGCAGCTTCTCCTGCAAATCCTCGAACCCGCCGACGTGCTGACCATCTATAAATATCTGCGGAATTGTCTTAGCTCTGGGCAGTCGGTCGCGCATTTCCAGCATTACTTCAGGTTTGCTGACGTCTCGTTCCCTGAACGAAAAATTCTTAGACACCAACAATTGCTTTGCAGCGACGCAGTAATCGCAGCCAGGACCTGTGAAAATTTCAACTTCTTTCATCGGTTTCTCCCGTGGAATGTAAAGGCGGGCAGTCCCTGCCCGCCCTGAATTTAGTGAGCGACTTTTAGAATTGGGTCGACGCCATCGAACATCGGTTCAAGCTCTACACCGAGAGCATCCCCAAATTTGGAAACGGCGATGTATGTCGTGATGACAAAGGCTGCGTCAACAATTTGTGCATCCGTCCAGTGTTTATGAAGACGATCCCACAAACCCTTTGAAACGCGGTTGGCGTTTTCACCAATTTGCACGGTGAAATCCAGCAACGCCTTTTCACCTTCGGTGTAAAGTTCGCTTGTCTTGTATTTCTCACCTTCCAGATCTGCGATCTTTTCATCTGAAATACCCAGCATGTTTGAGACACGCTCATGCTGTACGACGCAGTACTGACATTCGTTTTTCTGTGTGGCTTTCAGGATCAAAAGCTCCTTGGTCGCCCAATCAAGCGCAGTGTCTTTGAGGATGGCCATAATTGTGTCTGTGAACACTGTTCCGTATTCAGACTGATGGCCAAAGACCTTGAAGATGTTCAGAAGCGCCTGAAAACGCTCTTCTGAACGGTCGTAAAACGCGAGCGTTTCGGTATTCGCCTGATCACGTTCCACATAAGACACTGTCATTTCATTCTCCTTTTGTAACTTGATCAAACATTCTGGAATGATCGTTCAATTTCGCTCAAATTTTTTTAAGCGAGAAGTGCCCTCGTCTGTGCGACAATTGAGTCTCGGGTCGTCTGAGGGGCACCAGAGCGCGTCAGAACGCGCAACCCCATAAAGGATGCTAATAGTGATTTTGCCAACTCACCCGGGTCAATCTGCCCAACGAAACAATTTGACTGCATTGCAGCACTAAGCTGTTTTTTGAAAAAGACCTCAACGTTGCCAAGGCTTTCACGCGTGATGACAGAAATAGCCGGATCATGCGGTGCACATTCAACTGCTGTATTTACGATAAGACAGCCAGCTGGCTGATCTGATTTGTCATCAGATTTTGCCGCTGCCTCAAACGCGGCGATGATCGCCTCTTTCGGGTCAGGCATTTCTGAAATCGCGGCCAGAAACCGGGCGCTGTAGAATTTTTCGTACCGGTCAAGCGCTGCAAGAAAGATGCCCCTCTTGCCGTCAAAATTTGCGTAGATGCTTCCGCGGTTAACACCAGTCGCCTTCACCAAATCGTTGATCGACGTGCCTTCATATCCATGCGCCCAAAAGGTGCGCATCGCCTTGTCAATGAACTGATTTGTGTCGTGTTGCTTCTGACCAACCATGATTGCTCTCTCATTGCATATATCCGTACCCAAATTTGAACGATCGTTCAAGCATAATTTTCAGACCCGCCAACTAGTTTTTAGAACGGCTTTTCTGGCGAAAGTTCTGAGGGGCCAAACCTGTAAGACCTTCAAACATCCTGCTGAATGCGCTGCGACTGCGAAATCCGACAACTTCGGCAATCCGCTTTACGGGCACATCCGTTTCCTCGAGCATTTTTGCAGCACGCTGAACGCGTAGATTGCGCAAAAGCTCCATCGGGCCACTGCCGTAGGCGTCGGAAAAATGTTTCGCAAAGGTAGATCGGCTCATCCCGACAGCCTCTGCAAGACTTTCAACTGAATGAGCCCCCCCAGGCGCATCCAGCATAAGACGCAGTGCCTTCCAGACCTTTTGATCTTCCAAAGCGCCCATCCAAACCAATGCCCGATCCTGCGCTGACAATCGTTTGCGCAAAATTTCGATCATGCATTGCAAAAGCAGAGCCCGGATCATCGCATTGCTGCCAAGGCCGGGGTTCGAAATCTCGTTTATAATTATGCGCAGAGAAGACTGAATCTCGCTTTTATCGCCAACCCGTTCAACAATTGGTTCGCGCACCAGATCAATCAGATCGCCAGTGCCGTCCAACCCAACCGTGACATGCGTGCACAGCGCTACAAGCTGGCTGTTACCATCCAGTTCCTTTGCCTCAAGAAAATGCTCTGCAAGGTTCAGCTTTGCCGGGCTGCAGGCGGGAAAAAGATCACCGCCATCTCCGAAACTTCGCAATGTGTGCGAATGCATCGCCGGAACCAGCACGAGGGACCCCTTCTGAACAGAAATACGCTGGCTGTCGGGCAAAACAATTTCCCCTTGCCCGGCAAGGATGTAGTGCAAGGTTGCAGTTGGCCTGCGCCCTAGCCCCAAATCGCATTCACCCCGAAGCTCACACAGCGCGAAGGGTTCTGTGCTGATTTCCATTCTGTTGAGAACATATTCAAATGACATAGCCAACGGTACTGCGTCCAAGGACGAACTGATACTGAAAAATACGTTACCAGCACCTAAATCGGACCAAAAGGCACATCAAATACTCCACTTTTCTTTTGTCGAATAGAAAAGGAAGATCGATATGTCTGATGACCATAGCCATATGAGCCGTCGTGATGCACTCCGCGGTGGTATTGTAGCGGGGGCCGCCGCAGCCGCCACCGTTGCGGGTGCAACCGCTGCAAATGCGCAGGCGGACCCATATGCAGACCCGGCAGAGCCTGCACTGCCGCCAAGTAACATGAAGCTTGATCTGTCAAGAACTGCACTTGTCGTGACAGATCCACAGAATGATTTTCTAAGCCCTGATGGCGTTGCCTGGGGCGTTGTTGGTGAAAGCGTTACCAAACACAACACGGTCAACAACATCGGGCGGCTCTTTCAGGCTGCGAAAGCACAGGATCTGACGGTCGCCGTTTCACCTCACTATTACTATCCAACAGACCATGGGTGGAAATTTGAAGGTGCACTCGAAAAGCTCATGCACAAAATCGGTATGTTTGATCGCGAAGGCCCGCTGAATGTCGATACTTTCGAAGGATCGGGTGCAGATTGGCTGGAACAATACAAACCGTACATCAACGACGGCAAAACCATCGTAACTTCACCGCATAAGGTCTACGGGAATGAATCGAATGACCTCACGCTGCAACTGCGCAAACAGGGGGTAGACCAGATTATTCTGGCTGGCATGTCTGCGAACCTTTGCACGGAATCGCATATGCGCGAACTGATCGAACAGGGTTTTGAGGTCGCCGTGGTGAAAGATGCAACCGCCGCAGCCATGTTGCCCGAAGGCGATGGATACCTCGCCGCTTTGACCAACTTCCGCTACATCGCGAATGCAGTTTGGACCACGGATGAAGTTGTTGAACTGCTGGCTGCTGGTTAAGGCCTTATAAGAATACACGCGCGCGGGGTTTTGCCCTGCGCGCTTTTTAACCGGCGAAAGTAACGCGCACCCAGCAGGGATCATGACGCATCGTCGCATGATCAAAATGCCGGTTGAACTCCTTCACTGACAGGTCCAGTAATTGGGGCGATCAGGAAGCACCACACGTAACGTGTTTCAACAAGACTCTTTTGGAGTTCAAATGGCCAAGATCGCACCTAAAGCCTTTGGCGGCCCGGTTCTTTTCAGCTATGGCTTCAGGCCATTTTTCCTTGGTGCAATCGTCTTTGCTTCGCTTGTCATCCCCTTCTGGGTCGGTGTTTTCCAAGGAACATTTGAACTTGGGGGATTTTTTTCCCCAATTGATTGGCACATTCACGAAATGCTGTTTGGTTACACCGCAGCTGTAGTCAGTGGCTTTCTGTTCACCGCAATTCCCAACTGGACAGGCCGTATGCCAATCAAGGGCTGGCCCCTTGCTTTGCTTGCTGCCCTTTGGGTACTGGGGCGACTGGCAATGCTTGGGATTTCAGGATTGAGTCCGCCAGCCGTGGCAGTGATTGATTGCGCGTTTCTGGCCGCAATCGGAGCGATGATTTTAAGAGAGATTATCGCTGGTCAGAATTGGCGCAATCTGAAAGTTGTGGTTCCAATTCTGCTGTTTCTGGCCGCGAATCTTCTGTTTCATTTCGAAGTTTTAACGCAGGGTGGCGCAGATTACAGCCGCAGGATGGGCCTTGCTGTGGTGATCTTTCTGATAACCCTGATCGGTGGCCGGATCATCCCTAGTTTTACGCGAAACTGGTTGGTCAAATCCAACCCCGGCGCGTTGCCCATTCCCTTCAATCGGTTTGATGCGGTTTGCCTTTTGGCAGGCGCCATCACACTGGTCGTTTGGGTCGTTTTGCCAGACGCACCCGTAACCGGCACCCTGCTTTATGTCGCCGCTGCACTGCATCTTTTCCGGCTAACACGCTGGAAAGGTCACCGTACACTTGCGTCGCTTTTGTTGCTTATGCTGCACATCGCCTACGCCTTCATCCCACTGGGCTTTCTGGTGCTGGGGCTCGGTCATACTGTCGCCGCGCTGCACCTTCTGGGCATTGGCGCAGTTGGCGGTATGACGACCGCCGTGATGATACGTGCAACGTTGGGACACACCGGGCGCTCGTTAGAAAGTGGCAAAGCTTTGGGAGCAGGGTTTATTCTGATTTTCCTGGCTGGCATTATGCGCAGCGCTGCCTCTGACGCCTACCTTCTGGGGCTTTCCGGGCTTGTGGTTTCTGCAACACTTTGGACCGTTGGATTTGGTTTATTGTTCATTTGGCTCGGCCCCTGTCTTTGGTCGCCCAAAGCCGGGCGCAAAACACCGAACCAACACGCCTGAGCCCATCAGTCAAGCGTCCGCCGGAACCGTAAAAGCGCAAGCGCCGCGTATGCCAACACGAACAGCAAAAGGGCGGCGAGCGGAGCCTGCACCGTTTCAAAATTAGCCCCCTTCAGCATGACACCCCGGATCATTCGTAAAAAATGCGTCAGCGGGAAAAACTCTCCAAGTACCTGAGCCCATCCCGGCATCCCCCTGTAAGGAAACATAAAACCCGAAAGCAGCAGTGATGGCAGGAAGAAGAAAAATGTCAGTTGCATGGCCTGCATCTGTGTGCGTGACAAGGTGGAAATCGTGTAACCAAGAAGGACAAGCGAAAGCACAAAGATAAAAATACCAAGCAGAATTAGCGAAAGCGCCCCGACAAATGGCACGTCGAACAAAAGCTTGGCAGCGGTCAGCACAACTGCGACCTGCACCGCACCAACCACCAGATACGGCAAAACCTTACCCAGCATGATCTCAAGGGGTGTCACCGGCATCGCAAGCAGGTTTTCCATTGTTCCGCGCTCCGTCTCGCGCGTCAGTGCCATCGAGGTCATCATGACCATGGTCATCTGCAGGATCACGCCCAAAAGCCCCGGGACAATGTTGTACTGCGTTATCCCTTCGGGGTTGTAGCGGCGGTGCACGACGACTTCGAGTTGGCTGCGCGCACGTTCAGCGGCTTCTGCCTCCGCGCCCCTTTCGTGCAGCAGCGCATTCGCCGCAACCGTGCCAAGTGTCGAGATTGCGCCAGAGGCAACTGCCGGGTCTGTTGCATCCGCCTCAATCAGCAATTGCGGTCTTTCTCCGCGTTCCACTCTGCGCCCAAAATCTGAAGGGATCGTCACAACGAATGACACCACGCCTTGCGCAATCAGGTTCTCGGCCTCTTGTGCGCTGGCAGTCACGTAGTTGAACCGGTAATACCCGGTGAGTTCCAGAGCAGTCACAATAGCGCGCGTGTAGCGGTCTTGTGTCGGGGCCACCAACGCAGCAGGGAGTTGCTTTGGATCACTGTTGATTGCAAATCCAAACAGGACAAGCTGCATCAGTGGCACACCCAGCATCATTGCAAAAGTGACTCGGTCGCGGCGCATCTGAATGGCCTCTTTCACCAGCAATGCATAAAGCCGCCTGAGTGAGGAAAAATGCCTCATGCAACGCCCCCATCATCGCCCGTCATTAGCTGGATAAAGACATCTTCCAGGCTCGTCTCTGCCTCTGACATTGTGGTTTTGGTTTCTTTGGCGACTTGTGCGACCGACGTTTCCAGCAGCTTTGCATCTTGGCCAACAACGTGAAGTGTCATGCCAAATGGAGCGATCTGATCGACACCCGGTGCGCCCGCCAGCAAATCGGCAGCTTTCGCAATTCCTGTACCCGTTAAAATGAACGTGCGCAGTTTTGCATTTTTCACGACTTCAGACACCGTTCCGCTGGCAATCAGACTTCCCTGAGAAATGTAGTTTATCCGGTGGCAACGTTCTGCTTCATCCATGTAGTGGGTCGAAACCAGAACGGTCAGCCCTTTTTCCGCAAGCGCATGAATTTCATCCCAAAATTCGCGCCGTGCTTTGGGGTCCACGCCCGCGGTTGGCTCATCCAGCAACAAAAGTTTGGGCTTGTGCATGATACAGGCCGCAAGAGCCAAACGCTGTTTCCACCCCCCCGACAGGTTTCCCGCCAATTGGTGCTGGCGCGCCGTAAGCCCCAAATCTGAAAGCGTGTTCTGCACATGCTCTTGCGCGGGAGAAAGTTGATACAACCCCGCAACGAAGCTAAGGTTTTCGGCGATCGAAAGATCTTCGTAGAACGAAAACCTTTGTGTCATGTAGCCGACTTCGCGTTTGATCCGCGCGGCATCACGCAAAAGATCATAGCCTAAAACACGGCCGGTTCCGGCATCCGGCGTGAGCAACCCGCACACAAGCCGTATAGTCGTGGTTTTGCCAGATCCATTTGGCCCAAGAAAGCCTGAAATTTCACCTTGCTTTACGGTCAGAGATACCTGATTTACAACGGTTTTCTTACCAAACCGCTTTACCAGACCTTCAACCGCGATTGCTGGTTCAGGCTCGCTCATTAGTCTTGATCCAAATAGTCAACATCGACAATCTGGCCTGGCTTAAGTGCTTCTGCCGAGTCGTCTGGACGCGCCTCTATTAGATAGACAAGCTTTTGCCGGTTCTCGACCGAATAGATGACTGGCGGCGTAAACTCCGGACTGTCCGATATATAGGTTACCGTCGCGCGGGCCTCATCACCACAGCCATCGCAATTTACACGAAGGCGCGCGCCAAGGGAAATTCCTGAAATTGCGGGTTCCGGAACATAAAGGCGCAGAACAACGGCACCTTCGGGTAACATGGAAATAACGGGGGCTTGTGGTCCGGCCACTTCTCCGGCGGTACGTAGTATCTCAAAAACTGTTCCGGCAGCCGGGGCATTCAATATGCGTTTCTCCAACTGCCAGGCAGCAGCATCACGGTGCGCCCTGACCTGCGCAACATTGGCCTCTGCTGCGGCAATTTCATTTGGTCTTGCCGGAAGACGCGCGACAGCAAGATTTGCCTCCATCTCGGAAACGCGTGCCACCGCCACATCACGTGCGGTTGCTACGGCGTCGAATTGGGCTTGCGAAACAATTTCACGGGCAAGCAAACTCTCAAATCTTGCAACTTCTTTTTCTACTTCTGACGCCTGCGCACGCGCAGAAGCAAGCGATGCTTCGATCACATGAATCTCGTCCTCGCGTCGCCCCTCAAGCAGGTTGGCCAATTGGCTCTCCGCGCCAGCCAGCGCCGCGACCGTTTCAGCAAAGTTTATCTCTGCGTCCCGCTGCTCGGTTGTTGCGAGGATTTGACCGGCAGCGACTGTATCACCTCGACGCACATGTATGGTCTCGATCTGAGTTGTTGCGACAGGGGCGATCAGAACATACTCCCCCTCCACATAACCAGTCGCTAAAGGTAACGGCGGGGTACAAACCGTAAAAAGCGCGCTGATCAATGGGATTGAACACAAAAAGGCTGTCATCTCATTCCTCGCTTGCCGCTGCTAAGGCGGCATGAAGATTTCTTTTCAGAAGGCGCACAATGCGGTCGGCGTCTTGCCTCTGGATTGTTTCCCACTCCATTCGGCGTAAAATCACAGGCTTTCCAATGCGAAAATAGAGCAGCTGACCAATCATGCTGAACACGGCTAGCCGGGTGTCTTCGCTTTCAGGGTCTGCTCCTGTCGCCCCCCCCCAAGCTGCACAAAGTTCGCGGTGCTTGGGCTCGATCATGGTTTGATATATGCCGTCAAGTACCGGACCATCCTCATTAATCTCACGAAGCATGAAAGATAAAATATCTTCGGCCTGCGCGCCAAGCAGGAGAAAGCGTGCCATCGCTTCTATTGTATTTTCCAGATGCCGGATCGCCTGATCCTTGCTGGCAAATGGCGTCTTCACGCCGTTCTGAAGAACTTTGGTCATTTGCGCTGCAATCGCCTTGCCGCAAGCAAGACGCAAACCATCTTTCCCACCAAAGTGGTACGCAATGGCGGCAATATTCGCCCCTGCTCGCGCTGAAATTTCTCGCGTTGATGTTCCGTCAAAACCTTGCCGTCCGAACAAATGCAGCGCAGATGAAATCAACGCCTCACGGGTTGGTTCTGATTTTTGTTTTGAGGGCGTGGGCTGGGTCAAATTCAATCCTCTGCTTTCGAGCTATATTAAATCAATCGTTTGATTGTGTCGAGATGAAAGACAATGCCTTTTGATTTTCCCGTTCGCATTCACTTTGCGTCAAATCAATCTGCCAAATGCAAATTCGAGAGCCAGTTGCGAAACAGTGATTCCGCAGGGGCATTAGGACCAGGGTGCCCCGAACAGTTTTGAAAGCGACAGAGCACTCGCAAAATTCACCAATCCGTTCGGTGTTTAAATTTGCAAATTTGACTATGGAATCCATCACTTTAACGTACCTCAGACACAAAGAATAAGATCTTGTTTTTAATGCTTATTACTAATGTGACTGACCTGCAGAAATCGCATCGAGCGGCGCTTAAATCCAGCGCACTCTCTAGTTTCCATTGCAATGACAATTGGTCACAATCCAGTCGCATTGTTTATGAACTTGAACATTATTTGGCCAAAGTCCTACGCGAATATAGCTCCAAGCACGAAATCCGATGGCTCTTTTTGCCGTCATTTGAGCAAAAATGTGTAGGGACGTATGAACTCGGCACTCAACATGAATGGTGATCTTACTTCGGCCGAAGTCTCTGATGAGCTTCGGCCCGGAACTCGGCTTTTGCACGGTCAGTACGTCATTGAAAGCTTTCTGAACGTCGGAGGCTTTGGACTGACATATCTGGCACGGGATAGCCTGGATCGTACTGTTGTCATCAAAGAATGCTTTCCAGGGTCGCTTTGCACAAGGCAAGACAACATTGTCCGGGCCAGGTCAAATGCCAATCAGCAAGAGTACAAATCGATTGTCCGCATGTTCGTGCAGGAAGCGCGTCGTTTGGCGAAACTGGATCACCCCAACATCGTTGGGGTTCATCAGGTCTTTGAAGATAACGAAACAGCATATATGGCACTCGATTTCATCGAAGGTCAGGATTTGCTCGATATCATCGAAGATGATCGTCAGCAGCTAAGTCCAGATCAGCTTCGCAACACGCTGTTAAAGCTTCTCGATGCGATCGCCTTTATTCATGATCATGGCATTCTGCACAGAGATATCTCGCCAGATAATATACTGCTCGAAAAATCTGGTTGTCCTGTCCTGATCGATTTTGGCGCCGCACGCGAGAAAGCATCCCGTGCAAGCAGAGTTTTATCAGCATTGCATGTGGTGAAAGACGGCTATTCACCACAAGAGTTTTATATCGCCGGAGGGAACCAAAGCCCTGCAGGTGACATCTACGCGCTCGGAGCAACATTCTATCATGTTTTGACAGGCGAAGCGCCACCAAACAGCCAGACGCGGCTTGCTGCAATCGCTGCAGATGAACTTGATCCATATGTGCCGCTTCTGGGGCAACTCGAAGAGTATGACGAGGATTTTCTTGGAGCACTGGACAAAGCGCTTAACGTTTTCCCGAAAGACCGCCATCAATCTGCACAGGAATGGCTGCATCACATAGATATGAAGAAGCGCCGTGAAGCCGCGCTGGAGCGCGCGCAAAAGGACACAACGGTTGAAAAGTCAATCTCTCAGTTGGTTGCAGAGACAAATCAGGCCGTCGTTCAAGCGAAAAAGCAGGAAGCCCTTCACGCAGAAAAATTCAAAAAATCGCCACCCGTCGTTGAGAAAAAGCCGTTCTTTGACTGGTTGAATGACGAGGATTGGCTGAAGGACCACAAACCCGCCAAACCTAAGAAAGTTAGGGCTGCAAATCCGTTTTCCAAAACGCAAACGGAGAATTCCGCAGAGACAAGAAAACCCAACGAAAGCAAAAAACGCCCGTGGTTTCTCAGCGCCCTTAGTAAAGGGCTGAAGGGCCGCATCTGGGCTTCGAAAAGAGGTTCAGAAAAACATTATGGAAAGGTAGAGCTATGAACTTGTTCAAAAGAATAGTCCCGGGACAAAACCGCGAAGACAAACCAGAAAGCGCCATCACAGATGGTGAAATGGTCCAGTTTTTTCCGGAGACGGGTGAGCCGCGTCAAAAAGGCAACGCCCAGTTCGAAGGGTCGGGTTTTCTTGAGAACAATGATCAAAACATCCTGGACAACGCAACACTCAATATGAGCGAACCATCACCTGACGAGTTTGCGCCAAACTCTGATGACCTGGCACCAGATGCCCGGTTCGGAGATGTTACCGGAGAGAGCCATACAGCAGTCCCTCCCCAGGTATCCCTTTCTGCCGAACAGCCTGCCGGCCCTTCCACAACGATGCAAACCACAAGTCTTGAGGACAGGTTGGCATCACTGAGCCAACAGGCAAAACCTGCATACAGTTCCGAAACCGCGGATCAGACGCTGAACACCCAGTTGCGTTCAGCGTTTCGGGAACTCCCACCAGAGCAACCGCAGGAAACTGAAACAGACGCAGCTGCAATGGCAGCCGTTCGTGGCATGTACTCTGAAATGCAGGAACACTCGGTTGTTGCAAAAGAACAAAGCCCGGTGGTCAGCCAAACTCCGGACGTTGATATAACACCGCAAGCCGTTGAAGTGCCCGCGCCTTCCGCTGGGCGTGCCGGTCGCCGCTCAGGTCGTGTCAAAACCCGCCTGCTCGGATTTCAGCATTCTTCCGACGCTGAAATTGATCCTCTTGCTGCCGCAGCCGGCAACGCAACGGCCCGCGACGACGTGAAATTTCCGGTCGGATGGATCGTTGTGGTCGAAGGTCCCGGACTTGGATCAAGCTTTACACTCTTTAGTGGTGTATCCCCGATCGGTCGTGGCGAAGACCAATCCGTGAAACTCGATTTTGGCGACACCAGCATCTCAAGGGTAAACCATGCGTTGGTTGCGTATGACCCAGAGCAAAGAAAGTTCTTTCTAGGTCATGGTGGCAAAGCCAATATCGTTCGTCTGAACGATCAGCCGGTTTTGAGCACCGAAGAGATGACCAACAGCGATCTCATTCGAATTGGCGAAACGACACTTCGTTTTGTTGCCCTTTGTGGCCGCGATTTCGAATGGAGCGCTGGCCAAGAGGATGACCATGTTACGATCATGTAACATCGAGTTCGACGCTGCTTCGGCTATCAGCCAAGGCAAGCGTGCGTACCAGGAGGACGCCCTGATCACCGATTTTCCAATCGGTGGGGATTTGGGTGTCGCCGTCCTTGCTGACGGGATGGGAGGCCATGCCGCAGGTGATGTAGCGAGTAAGATTGCAGTAACCGAAGTCTTCAGTGAACTAAAGTTGCGAAGCGGTAATATTGATACTTTCGCACAAACCGCACCACGCGTACTGCGCGAGGCTGCGTTGGTGGCAAATGAATGCATCAAGAACCACTGTCATGCCAACAGAGAAACCAAAGGGATGGGAACAACACTTCTTGCCCTCACGTTTCTCAAAAGCCGACTGTTTTGGATTTCAATTGGCGACTCTCCTTTATTTCTATTTAGGAACAACAGGCTGAGGCAAATAAACGAAGATCACTCGCTTGCACCTCAAATTGATTTGATGGTCAGATCGGGTCAGATGACAGAAGAAGAAGGAAGGTACCATCCGGAACGCAGCTGTCTTACTTCAGTCGTATGTGGTGGTGGCATCGCCAGGATTGATTGCCCGGAAAACGCCCTGCTTCTGTCAGATGGGGACATCCTTGTTCTCGCGAGCGACGGACTCCAATTTCTGAGCGACGACGTGATCGCGAGTATTTTATACGCCAACCAGGCCAAAAGCAGTGCCGAAATTGCACGCATTCTTTTTGAATCCTTGGAAAAGCAAGGCGATCCAGATCAGGATAATTTTGCCTTTTCTGTCGTCAAGGTACGTGAAGAAAACAAAAATGCGCTCGAACGCACTCCGAAAAACAAAAATAAACTCGCGGTGGTAGCGCAGCGCCAACAACACGAAAACAGCCTGGTGGATCTGGCAAGAAGTGCCTTGCTGAAACTTACCTTCTTTTTTCGTGGTGCTGCTTACTCTCGAAAGGGAACACAATGAACTACGAACAAATACTAACCAGTCTTAAATCAACGCTTGAATCGGATTCCGTTCCGGCAAGCGCGCGTAAGACAGGTGAAAATTTGCTGAGCAAGCTGACGTCACCTATTAGGATTGCAATACTTGGCTTACCGAACAGTGGCAAATCGCAGCTTCTGAACATGCTGGCTGGAATGAGAATTATTCCCGACGGTATGAAGCTGCCAACACTTGAACTTACGGCTGGCCCACTTCCCCGCACTGCAATAACGCGTAACAATCAGGTCGTACATCACTTTGACCGCATTGCGCTTGAGCCAACAGATGTCACCGACGCGCAAAACATCTTCATCGAAGCGCCAATACCGATCCTTGAAAAAATCAGCTTGCTGGAAGTGGTTTCGGACGGTTCTCTGCCAAGCCAAACAGCTGCTGTTAAATGGGCAGCTGAACATTCAGATATTCTGATTTGGTGCACACAGGAATTCAGCGATCTGGAGCTTTCCCTTTGGAACAACGTATCAGACGCGCTGAAAGACCATGGGTTTATGGTGCTGACCAAAGCAGATGAGCTGCACAGAAGCGGTGTCTTATCGCAGCGCATCGCAGCGCTTCAGAATATCGTAGCAGATGAATTCCACAGCTTGTTGCCAGTGGCCACGCTTCAGGCCGTCAAAGCCATGGACACAGAAGGCACCCGGGACGAGGCCGGGTTAACGGCCAGCGGCGGACGGGCTGTTCTGGGCGCTATAATCAAACACGTAGAACAAGGCCGGCGCGCCGATGTTGACAATGCACGTCTGTTCCTGCTGCGCTATGGAGCCCAGTTTACGAAGGAATTTTCCGACGCAAGAGGCCCAAAACCTCTTTCTGCAATTTCAGAAATTGGCGGGAACCGAGGAGGGCCCAGACTGGTCCCCCAGCCCGGTAAAGGCGTTGCTCCGGTAAACGAAGCAGCGTCTGATAAAGAAGACGCGGATAGAAAGCTCCTGAAACAGGCCCTTGCCTTTTTGCAAGAGAGAGCTGCGAACCTGACGGAAAAACTTGAAAACGGAGATTCAGAAGGATTTGAAGGTTTGCTGATCAAATGTGCTGCGACCGCAGATGAACTTACTGAAATGTTCAGCGAACACGAAATTAGCCGCGAAGATTGTTATGCGCTTCAGAACGACATCATGGAAGCATCGGAAATGATGCTGCTGCTTACACTGGAAAAAGGTGTCGAACCTGCAGAAGATGCCGTGACAATTTTGCTTCAGATCAGACGCGAAATAGAACTCAGATTGGCGGCGTAGACCTGAACAATTTTCGCCGGATAAACGCCACATAATCGCCACGATGTAACGAATATTATGTCTAGTTGGGTCTTAAGTATGAATCTGTTGCCATGGCATGAACAATGAAAGCTTAGTTATGAGTTGGGCAGGTATGAAATGAAAGATGAGAGTGGTCTCTCAGCGTTGCATAGTGCAGCGACCGATGCCTCGAACGTCCATCTGCTAAAGATTGGGTTCGAAGGGCTAGAGGGTTTTCTTGCCAAAACCAATGACTTGGATTCCGTTCTTCGTGATCTCAGCGAAATGGATGACGCGAACACCCGTAAAAGCGCGATCGCGCTGCAAAAGCAACTTCACGCGCTAGAGCCAAGCGTGACCATGGTCGGACAGGTTAAATCCGGCAAGACATCGCTCGTGAATGCGATGGTCGGGTACCCAAATCTTTTGCCTGCGGATGTCAATCCCTGGACCTCGGTCGTGACATCTTTGCACATTGATCCCACCTCCTCAAAATTGAACAACAGAGCGAAGTTCAAATTCTTTGATCAAGATGAATGGTCACGCCTCATCGAAAAAGGCGGTCGAATGGGCGAGTTGGCAAGCCGAGCAGGCGCCGACGAAGAGCTTGAAAAGGTCAAGCAGCAGGTCGAAGAAATGCGCGAGAAATCACGCACACGGCTTGGCCGCCGATTTGAACTTCTTCTCGGACAAGAACATGACTACGACAGTTTTGATGAGGAACTGATCAAAAAATATGTCTGTCTGGGCGATGATTTTGGCGATGAAGATTCTTCGACTTCCACCGATGGTCGTTTTGCCGATATCACGAAATCCGCCGATCTGTTCATGCAACGCGCAGAGGTACCGCTAAAACTTTGCATACGCGACACCCCCGGCGTCAATGATACTTTCATGATGCGAGAACAAATCACGATACGCGCGATCCGTGATAGCCGCATATGTGTGGTTGTTTTGTCTGCCCATCAGGCGCTTTCCACAGTCGACATGGCTTTGATCCGGCTCATTTCGAACATCAAGTCACGAGAAGTCATTATCTTCGTCAATCGGATCGACGAACTCTCAGACCCTGCCACGCAAATCGACGAGATTGAACAAAGTATTCGTGAAACATTGCGCACCCACAACGGGCCAGCCGATGCTCAGATCATCTTTGGCAGTGCCTACTGGGCTGGTAACGCGCTTTCAGCAACACTCAACTGCCTGTCACCCGACAGCGCTCAATCGTTGTTGAACTGGGCTGAAAAAACTCTTCACGCAAGCAAAAAAATCGACACTCCACAAGAACTGGTTTGGAAACTATCGGGCATCCCCTCTCTTTACGCTGCGCTTTCTGAACGAATTTCAGAAGGCATTGGTCAAGACGCAATTGAAAAAATTGCGCGCTGTGCCAGCAACCTCGCCAAAGGGATAGAGGCCGCGAGCCACCGCTTGGCGTCATGCCCGGACGGCGCGCCAACGTTCTGTATGGACAAGCAGACTTTGCTTTCGGAACTGGAAAAAATTGAAACCCGCAGCCTAAAAAAACTTGAGACTGATTTTGAAACACTCGTTTCCAGCTACCACTCACGCCTGGAAAGATCTCATAAAAGCTTTCTGGAACGCGCCACTGCGTCGCTGGTTATGCATCTCGAGAAATACGGTGAAGATGTAATCTGGACCTATGAACCAACCGGTTTACGGCTCTTGCTACGTTCGGCTTACCAAATATTTGGAGCCAACACACAGAAAATGACGAAAGATCTGTTTGACTCTGCCGCCCGTGACATCAGCGAGATATACAAACAAGCCTTCGGTTTAGAGGATAACTTTGAAATCGAAGCTCCTGTTCCTTATCGTGTCCCGCCGCCTATTGTAATCGGTCAGACAATCGCACTCGATATCAAAGGCAACTGGTGGAGAAACTGGTGGCAGCGCAAGCGTGGGTATCAAGCGTATGCTGCCAACTTCAACGAAATGATCATGGCTGAAACAGACCCGATCGTGCGTGACCTGAAGGTCACTCAGGTGACATCAGTGCAAAATGACGCGACATCAACACTTAAGCAGTTTCTGGCTGAACAAAAATCGACTTTGCTCGGCTTTGGAGAACACGGTGGTTCCAACCAGGAAGATTTCGATGGAATTTTCGGCAGCCCGGAAACAGAAGGCCGACTGAACGCGATGAAAAACACTATAGCAAACCTCGCCAGGGATGCTGCGTAAAGATCAGAACAAAGGGGTTCATAAAATGACAATCGCCGCACTTCCTGCACCTTCTTCTGGTGATACCGAAACAAGAAAACCCAGAATCGCACTCATGGGCGAATTCAGTGCGGGCAAAAGCACGCTCTCCAATCTCTTGATCGGGTCTACCCCGCTTCCGGTAAAGGTGACGGCGACGCAGCTTCCTCCGGTCTGGATAGCCTATGGTGACGAAGACCCCTTTCTTGAAGACTTGGACGGAAATATCCATCCTGTCGATCTGAATGAACTTGACATCGTTGATCCCGATGAAACACGGGTGATCCGGATTTTCCTGAAATCCGATATGCTCGAACTTTGTGACCTGATCGACATGCCTGGTATTTCTGATCCCAATATGTCACCCGAAAGATGGGAACCAATTTTAGATCAGGCCGATGGCGTTATCTGGTGCACCCATGCAACGCAGGCTTGGCGCCAAAGCGAGGCCGCAACCTGGGCGTCGATGAAGCCCGAACTTTACAGCAAAAGCCTTTTGTTGCTGACACGTTACGACAAACTATTAAACGAAGTAGATCGGCAGCGCGTTCTAAAGCGCGTTAATCGCGAAACAAAAGATATGTTCGCCGGGTGCTTTCCAATTTCACTGGCAGAAGCTGTTGCAGCAAAGGACGACCGTGAGAAATGGGAAAACAGCGGCGCAGAAGCATTTTCTGAAAGGTTGGTCGAGATACTCAATCAACTTGCTAACACCCTTGGTGGAGGTTCAGACCGCTCTTCTGATTTCGCGTTGAAAGACACACTGATTAACAAAGCTACTCCGGCGCATGATGAAGATAAAAGAGCACCAGATGGTGCCGTGCAGCCCGGCTGGGTTGTGCCCCGCCGTGTCAAAATAGCGAGCTCGAACATCAGTGAACGCCCGGGACGACCATCACGCGTCGGTGGAGTTCCACCGCATTCCAGAGATACCGTTCATGAAGCCGTGGATGATGAAAACCGAAAATCACAACCGCTCTGAGTATGCCCTTTCAGATTCCGGTTGAGAATGTTGATCTTTGTCTTTCCCGCGATTCCGAAACTAAGAATGTTCCAAATTCAAAAATGCAAATTTCAAAGAAACATTTCGCGTTTCATTTGATCAGTTTACGTTTACACTATCTTAACAAACGTTTCAGAAAACTGACAAAGAACTTAGATGAATATTTCGCGGCAGCTGGACACCTTGCTTCAGGACTTTCCCAATTGCGAAACCGTCGCTTTCGCGGATATTTCGACGGGTTTGGTTCTGTGTTCGAGTGCGCGCAAAACCATGAGCCGGGGGCAATTGGATACGCTTTGTGCCGCTGCGATAGAACTGCTCGACGGAAAGCAGGCCAGTTTAGCTTCGGCGACACTGGATCCGAATGGAAACGCAAAGGTGCAGGAAGCACTGCTTATGGAAGATGGGCTTTTAAATATTTTCGTGCGGTCTTCAGTTGTTTCGACAGAAGCGCTTTGTTGCATTTGCGTGCCCGAGATAGAGATAGATTCCTTTATTGATCGGGCTTGTTCCGAACTTGCCAATTTCGATACTGACTAAGATGCGGGAAAGAAACGTAAGAGAGTGGGTCTGCAATTGTGAACGATATCAATAGGCTCAAGAGCAAGCTGGAAAAGCTGGGCGCTGAGGAATCTGGTGCAAAAAGCGACGGTCACGTCTTTAAGGTCAGCAACCTTGATGAAGTGATGACAGTGATGTTGCGCGAAATTGACGAGACATTACTTGGTCGTGAGCTTGAGTTTAGAAATGATCGCGGCGATATGATCGGGCTTGAGGTCTCGGGCCGGCGCTTGCTTTGCGTAAGCAAAGTTTTACCTGAAAGACTGGCCACTTCCTTCAAATCTCTTTTGAAGGTTGCGACATTTGATGCGCATGGGCCCGAAATCGACGACATGGCACGGTTGCTGGACGCATTTTCAGAAGAAGCGACAAAACTGACAGTAACCTCACATGGCCTTTCCCGATCGATGGGGTCTTCAGAGGTCGGATGCTCACCAGATTCTTTGGCGCAGGCGTGGTCATTGGATGCCGTGGAAACAACCGAAGAAAATGAGGAAAGCGCGGTCGCATCCTTTCTTGCATCTTGTCGGGATATCGCCTCTGCATGGATTCAATTGAAAGAGGGCTCAGTTACTAGGCAATCTGGGGATGAGGCCTTGATTGAACGCCTCGTAAGCCTCGCAAGCGACGGTTTCTCGATCCCCGACATTGGGCTAAAGCAAGGCGGGAACTCTGCAGAAGCCAAAAGATGCATTGTGCTAAGAGCTCCGTCTCTGGAACAACAATCCGTTCTTTTTGCAGAGAATGAAAACCGCGCCGCGCTCGTACTTTTCCCTGCGGAAAACCTTTCGCAAGTCATCTCCAAATGGCATAGCGCCGTCGCCTGAAATCTGGTTTTGAACGCATCACAGGCTTCACGTGGTGTCCACCCCTTCATTAGAAGGAAGACAAACGTTTTGTCGTTTCCGGGTCCATAAAACCAGCCACCGTCGCGTCAGTTTCAAGTTGCAGCGCGCGATGTAAATCTGGCGTTGCGGTGGCGTTCAGCACTCGTTTCATTGCGCGCACCGACAAGGTAGGCAGATCAGACAAACGCTCGGCTGTTTCCTTAGCTTTTTCAAGAAGCGCGTCATCCGCCTCGACGCGCCATGCAACCCCTGATTCCAATAGGTCGTCTGCTGTGTATTTTTCCCCAAAAAACAGCATTTCGCGGGCTTTGTGCAGGCCTACCATCGACGGCAGCAGGGAAGTTACCGCTCCCGTCACAAAAATGTTTAACGAGACTTCAGGGAAAAACCCTTTCGCGCTTTTGCCCCAAATTGGGAAATCGCAATTGATCGCCCATTCAAAACCGCCACCAACGGCCCAACCGTTGATCGCGCCTACAACGGGCTTTGCCCCAAAAATAATGGCATGGGTTGCGCGTTGAATAGCCTGAACAAGATCACGCGCTTCCTCTTCAGAGTCAGGGTGAACATGTTCGCGCCGATCGTCCCCTGCGCAAAACGCTTTGCCGGCGCCCGTGAAAACAATTGATCTGGTCTCTGTATCTGCGTTTGCATCGTCAAAAGCCCGTACTACATCGTCAATCAACTGGCGGTTCATTGCATTCAGGCTTGCAGGCCGGTTCAGCGTGATCGTTCTGACACCCTTCGCACCAAGAACGCTTAGCACGGTTTCATAGGTTTGCTCGGTCATTCGTAACTCCTTATCACGCGTCTGGTTTTCCCCTCGGTCACGGGAAACGCCCCGTGTGGCAACAAGCTGATATGCGCGGAAGCCCCAAGCGATTTCTTAAATTTCGCTTCGATCTTTCGGGCAAGTTCCTGGGATACCGGACAACCAGACACCAGTTCAACTTGCACAGGAAGCACATCATATGGCGGCGGTCGATCCAGCACGATCCGATAGTCACCCGTCACGTCCTCAAAGCTGTTGATCACGGTTGCGACCATTGTCGGGAACATGTTGAGCCCCCTGACAACAATCATATCGTCAGAACGGCCAACGACGCGAAACCGAAAGCCTGCGCAGCCGCATTGGCAAGGCTCTGTTTCATCAATGGCAATGATGTCACCAGTGCGAAACCGAACCAGCGGCTGACAGTCCCGCACAAGATGGGTCAATACCAACTCTCCGGTTTTACCAGCTTCAATAGGTATCGGTGTTTCAGTCTCAGGGTCGATAAGCTCGGGGTGCAAAACATCCTGCGCAAGAAAATGAAGACGCGTATCGTATTCACATTGAGCGGCGAAATTCGAAAACACATCTGAAACGCCGAAGTTTGCATTGCGCGGCTCAAACCCCCAAGTGTTTTTCAAACGCTCCCGAAACGCAGGGTCATCAAGCCCCGGTTCACCGCCAAACAACCCCAGCCTGAGACCCAGATCACGCGGGTCCAACCCGGGAAATTTTTCCGCGATGACGCGTTCAAGAACCGCGGGATAGGACGGAGTGCAGGAAATGGCCGTGACACCAACCTCTTTTATCGTTCTGATCAGAAGTTCAGTTCCACCAACGCCGAAAGGTATGACAAGGGCACCCGTTGCTTCCAGCGTCAAATGGTCAGTCACGCCGCCCATCCACATCTGGTAATTCAGGCAATGCGCAACCATATCATCAGGTGTCAAACCTGCAGAACTTTGTGCCCGCCCGCCGACAATCTGGGTAATCTCTGCGTCGCGCGCTGACAAGGCGAGGTTCATTGCCTGCCCGGTGGTTCCTGATGTTCTGTGCAAACGAACAGCCTCGCGCTTAGACGCCGCAAGGTAATTTCCAAAAGGGGGATGATTGGCTTGAGAAACACGGAGCTGCGCCTTATCGGACAGCGGCAGGTCGGGAAGGTCTTTTAGATTCTTCGGAGGGACCGCTCCCTCCCAGAGTTTATGATAAAAGTCAGACTTGGCAGCAACATATGCGCTTTGCTTTTCCCATGCCTTCTGATTGTGGGGGAAAAGCTCGGCACTGTTCATTTTCTCTGCGTTTTTTACAAGCATTAAGGTTCCATCCCTCTGCGCCAGAGCAAATTAAGGGTGTCGATCACGGCGTCCCTGTCGCTGGAGAAAGACGCCATATTGGGATCGTTTGAAAGCAGTAGACCTGTCAGGTACTGATCTGTCATTCCGCCAAGCGCATAGGCCCGACGCATTAGTTCGTCATGATCCAAAATCTTGTCGTCCTGGGCTAGACGCCGTTCTGTCGCCGCGACGACATTTTCAAGCCACTGTCGGTTTAGTGTCTGGAACGCTTTCTTTGCTTCGGGAAACCCATCCAGATGGTTGATAAGGCATTTCATCAGGCCGGGATTCTGCTCGAACAACGCGACATATGTGGCGGTTGCTGCGCGCATCGGATCAGCGGGTTCCTGCTGCGACGCCCTGTGCATCTCGCCCTGAACAAAAGCGATAAACCGAAGGGCCACGTCACCGACCAGAATGTTGCGATCCGCGAAGTAGATATAGAACGTGCCATGCGCTATTTTCGCCGCCTGGCAAATTTCGGAAACTGTTAAATCAGCGAGGCTAAGTTTATTCAGGCAATTGCAAACAGCAATGCGAATATTTGCTTTCGTCCGCTCGCCCTTTCGTGCGTCTTTTGCGGCGCGTGCAAGTTCGGTAGGAAAACCGAAATCCCCTTTGGTTGCCAATTTTCGTGCTTCGGCATTCATTAAATGCATTCTCATTAAATAAATATGACATCAGTTTCATTATTAATGTATCAGAGTCAAAGCTTTTTTACGCTTAAAGCGTCAAGTTAAAGCACAGCTATTGATCGACTCTTAAAATTCATTCATATTCATATAATAGAATTTATTAGAGCGAGACGTAAGAATGAAAACCAGCAGACGGATGTTCTTGTCAAAGTCCCTCGCCACCCTAACCATTGCAGGTGCAAGCGCCGCATTCGGGTCAAAGATCTGGGCGCAGACGTCTACACAGCTCGGCGCTTTTCAAATAGACACATTAAGCGACGGCAATCTTGTTTTGCCCGGTGATTTTGTGTTCGGCGCGATGCCTCAGTCCGAATTGGGCGACATTCTTTCCCGCCACAACATATCGCGTGAACAGGTCACGCCGGACTGCAACCTCACGCTGCTGCGCGACGGAGAACGGACAATCTTGTTTGACGCCGGTTCCGGCCCGGATTTCATGCAAACTGCTGGTAAAATTGGCGAGGCATTTGAAGTTCTTGGCATCGATCCCGGTGAGGTTACGCATGTGGTTTTCACCCATGCACATCCCGACCATCTTTGGGGCGTTATGGACGATTTCGATGAGCCATATTTTTACAATGCGACGTATCATATCGGGCAGACAGAATGGGATTACTGGACAGACCCAAAGACCGTTGAAACAATTGGCGAAAACAGAACAACCTTTGCAATTGGCGCACAGCGGCGGCTTTTACAAATTGAAGACAAGATTTCGTTTTTCAAAGATGACGAAGAAATCTTACCCGGTGTCGCATCCAGAGCTTGTTTCGGCCATACACCCGGCCACATGGCGTTTGAACTGCGCAGCGGTACTGAAAGCCTGATGGTCGTCGGTGACGCAATTGCCAACCATCATGTTGCCTTCGAGCAACCCGGTTGGATATCCGGGTCTGATCAGGATGGCGAAATGGCGGCACAAGCGCGGATTTCGCTGCTTGATCAAATTTCTACAGCACAAATCCCAATGATTGGGTTTCACCTGCCATATCCCGGCATCGGGCGTGTTGAACGCGCCGGAAGCGGTTTTCGGTTTATTCCATAGGAGCATTTCATGAAATTCATCCTCGCCGCCGCTTTTATTCTCTGCGCAGTCCCCGCATGGGCAAGCGAAGATATTGCAGACCAATACCCGGGCTCGCCACTCTATTCCAAACCTGTCGAATTCATACCCGGTGTATTTTCCGCTATCGGCGCCACGGCCCCACCCACCTATGAAAACACCGGACATAACAACAACCTCAGCTTCATTGTGACCGGCGAAGGTGTTGTGGTTGTTAACGGTGGCGCGGCCTATGTGCTCGCCAAAGCCTTGCACGACGAAATCAAAACTGTGACTGACCAACCGGTGGTGCTGGTTACAAACGAAAACGGACAGGGCCACGCGATGCTTGGCAATGGCTACTGGGCAGAGCAAGGCGTGCCTATCGTTGCACATGTCGATGCTGCACATGAATTTGAGGAAGATGGCACTCAAATTTTGGAATCGATGAAGCGTTACAATCAGGACAAAGCTGAAGGAACTTTTCTACAGGGTCCGACAATCACGTTTGAAGACGAATACATCGTCAAACTTGGGGCGTATCGCATTGAGGTCAGACATTTAGGCCCAGCGCATAGTGCGGGTGATGTTGTTGTCTGGTTGCCAAACCAAGATCTGGTGATTTCTGGTGACATGGCATTTCACGAGCGCATGTTACCCATTTTCCCGGACACGTTAACAGCAGACTGGCTGGAAACCTGGGATACGGAATTTGAAGCGCTAGAGGCTACTTATGTCATCCCCGGCCACGGCCACCCGACAAACATGGATCAGGTCCGAAGATACACAAAAGGCTATCTTGAGTATTTGCGCGCGAAGATCCGCGAGCATCTTGATGCAGGCGGCAGCCTGACAGACGCGTATTACGTGGACCAAACACCTTATGCGCACCTTGATACCTACGAAGAACTGGCAACGAAGAACGCTGGCCGTGTCTTTGAGCAAATGGAGTTTGAAGACTTTTAGTCAGGCGGCAGAAGCGGCCCCAGTTACCGCCTGCGGTGCAACAGCCTGCATGATAAGTGTCGTTGACACCGCACCGATCCACATAAAAAATACGGCAATCCAAGCGGTCAGCGCCATGATCGCCCCCCCGGACAGGCCAGCACCAACAGCACAGCCACCGGCCAGCATACTGCCAAATCCCATAAACACCGCGCCAACCAGATATCGCTCCATCGGAGTGTCCGGGCCAAAACGCTGAAGCCGGAACTCTCCACTTAAAATCGCCATAACTGCGGCCCCCAGAAAAACGCCCGGCACAAGGCCGATGCTGAAGCTTCCGGGCATGGACCTGTTGTTCACAAGCCCCATCAAAGTATCCGCTGATGGGCCCGTAAAGGTTACACTTGAAACCGGAACAACATCAAAAGAAGACAGCGAAATATCGTAGGTCAGCGCCCAGCCCAGCGCGACAGCACCACCTACCAGTGCTGCGGCAACAAGGCGTGAAAGACCACACCTACGATAAAATGCTATCCCAATCGAAATACCGAGCAGTATGACAGCAAGCACCGTCACGGTGCCCTGCCCCAGCCCGGTAATATGGAGTAAATCCCGGGCCTCGCCACCAGAAACCACCCAAAGACTGCCTAGCTTTTCACGTAAGGGAGCCAACACTCCGCTCAATGAGGCTTGCGCGACAAGTGTCAAAACCAAACCTGTCACAATCGCCCTGAGGTTCCCTGTTGCCGAAAGAACCAGAAGTCGGCTTACGCATCCGCGCGCCAGAACCATTCCGATCCCGAAAAACGTGCCTCCGATGATCGCGCCTGACAGGCTGCCTGTCGCAGCCAATTGACGCGCTTGGCTCACGTCAAGGATACCAAATGCGACAAGCCCCTGCGTGAGGGTCAACGCTGCAAAGAAAGCGACTAACCAAATCGCGGTTCGCGGTCCTAATTGCCTAGATGAAAATTCTGCAGTGGCCGCACGCAAACAAAACCTGCTGTGCTGTGCAGAGGCGCCAAAAACCACGCCAACAACAAGCCCCGCAGCGACCAGCAGAGCACCTTCGCCGTAGCGTTCGATCAAGGTCTCAAATAGTGCGAGCATGGACTACTGTGCGGCCATCGGAAGACGGGCAAGCTGGCACTGCGCCCAAAGGTCGCCGAGCGCGGCAACCAAACGGTCTATGTCTTTTTCGCTGTGAACGGGCGACGGTGTGATGCGCAAACGCTCTGTACCCTTTGGCACAGTTGGATAGTTTATTGGCTGAATGTAGATGCCATATTCATCAAGCAATACATCAGAAATGTACTTACATTTTACGGGGTCACCCACCATCACGGGAATAATGTGGCTAGGGTTTGGCTCATGCGGAATTCCGATAGCATCAAGGCGTTCCCGAACTTGCGCTACGCGCTTTTTCTGCAAGTCGCGCTCTTCGCCACTCTGCTTAAGATGCCGAACAGATGCCGCAGCACCAGCAGCAACTGCAGGCGGCAACGCTGTCGTAAAGATAAATCCGCTGGCGAAACTTCGCACAAAATCACAAAGCTGCGCAGAGGCCGCGATGTAACCGCCAACAACGCCAAATGCCTTGCCCAGTGTTCCCTCAATCACCGTCAACCGGTCCATCAAACCTTCACGCTCGGCAATCCCGCCGCCGCGTGGGCCGTAAAGGCCAACCGCGTGGACTTCATCAAGGTAGGTCATTGCGCCGTACCGGTCTGCAAGATCACAGATTTCAGCAATCGGGGCGATATCACCGTCCATTGAATAGACGCTTTCAAACGCAATTAGTTTGGGTTGACCTGCGGGAAGCGACGCGAGTTTTGACTCAAGATCAGCGAGGTCATTATGCTTCCAGATCAGCGTTTTTGCCCGGGAATGACGGATACCTTCGATCATCGAAGCATGGTTCAACGCATCAGACAGCACAACACAGTCAGGTATCTTTGACGCAAGCGTTCCCAGTGCCGCCCAGTTTGAAACATATCCTGAGGTGAAAAGCAGTGCATCTTCTTTGCCATGCAGATCGGCCAGTTCCCGTTCCAGCAGCACGTGATTATGGGTGGTCCCCGATATGTTTCGTGTCCCCCCTGCCCCGGCGCCTGATTTGTCGAGCGCATCGTGCATCGCGGATAAAACCGCCGGATGTTGACCCATCCCAAGGTAGTCATTGGAGCACCAGATCGTCACTTCGCGTGCACCGCCGCCAGTCCTGTTTGTTGCAGAGGGAAACGCGCCTTTGTGGCGTTCCAAATCTGCGAACACACGGTAGTTGCCTTCTTCGCGCAACCGGTTCAGTTCATCTGCAAAGTGCTTTTCGTAATCCATATTATCTCACTCACTCGCTCACCGCACTTTTTGCGATACTGTCCAGCAGGGCCTGAACTTCCTGCATCGGGCCATCGGGATATGTGCGATACCCAACAGTCACAGCCTCCCCTTGCTGAGCTACGAAAACACCATATGGGCAGTGGGCGATATTCATAGGATCGGCCTCCATCATCTTACGTGACAGAACTGCCGAGCAGAAAACGAATATGTCCGCTTTTTCGAAAATCACCTTGTCGCTTCCGACATCAGCGCCTGTTCGATTCAGCATCTCGCCCACGTGACTGACATAATCAATCACCAGACCTTCGCCAACGATAGCGCTTTCAACACCGAAAGCGGCATCTTCAAAGGAACCGGCGAAATTATAGGTGACGGCCTCCTGTGCCATCGCCAAGCCTGCCATCGTACCAAACGCCAACGTTAACAGAGCAGTTTTCATAACTCTCTCTCCTTCTAATTAGCCAAAATAACCCGAAACAAAACGTCCGGCCTTGATATGCCTCAATTCATCCGGGTGTCGCTAGCCGAACATGTCGGCCGTGATTCCATCGTACCAACCGACGGATTCCCGATAGGTCGCGGCCCTGAGGTCTGCGCTTTCGCCAGTCGCGGAGATAAACCCGTCAACTTTCGCAATCTTTTCTTCAGTAGCTTCGTAGGTCGCACCAACTTTGACGCCATTGTCAGTGTCGATCAGCGACCAACAGGTGTTGGAATAACGGGCCGGAAACACGCTTGAGCCTGTGAGCGCACCACGCACAGAATTTGCGCAAACCTTCGCCTGACTGTTCGCCGAGAACCCTGATTTCGGCATATCGCCCTGCGAGGTTGCATCGCCAAGCACATATACGTTTTCGTCCATCTTGGACGACATATCATTTGCATTTACCGGGGCCCAGTTTCCATCCGTGACCCCTGCCAGTTCAGCGATGCGCCCAGCTTTCATCGCTGGGATTACGTTACAGGCATCAACACTTGTTACTTCGCCATCAATGCTTACGGTCATTGCGTGTGGGTCGACTTCAACATTTCCGCCACCAAAATCAGCACCGATCCAGTCAATCATACCGCTGTAATTATCCGCCCAGCCTTCCTGAAACAGCGCCATCTTGGAAAATTTCTCCTTGGGATCGGCGACTATGATTTTTGCGGTCGGGTTGATGTCGCGCAGGCGGTGCGCAACCATCGACACGCGTTCGTATGGCCCGGGTGGGCAGCGGAACGGGTTGGGCGGGGCCACCATCGCGAAGGTGCCACCTTCGGGCATTGCTTCGATCTGGGCTTTCAGCAATTCGGTTTGCGAGCCAGCCTTGTAGGCATGCGGCATTGCATTCTGAGAGTTCAGATCCCACCCAGGTACGGCACCGTCTACAAAATCAATACCAGGCGACAGGATAAGCTTGTCATAGGAAAGCGTCGAACCGCCAGCCAGCGTAACAGACTTTGCATCCCGATCCACACCGATTGCCCAGTCATGAACAACGTTGACACCGTATTCAGAGGCAAGTGTTCCGTAGCTGTGCGCAATTGAGTCAATTTCGCGGAACCCGCCAATATAAAGGTTAGAAAAGAAGCAGGTGTAATAAGTGCGCGTGGGTTCAACGAGGGTAACGTCAATCTCGCCATTGCTATCCTTGGCAATGTAGCGCGCAGCAGTTGCGCCACCTGCGCCGCCACCAATCACCACAACTTTCGCGCGGCCATGCCCCGATCCAATCGCCATTGGCGCTGCAAGAAGAGCCGAAGCAGCAGCAGTGGTTCCAATAAACTTACGTCTGTTAAGTTTCATATCAATTCCCCCAAAAAACAGTGCCCCTATTGGTCGAGGCCTTTAAAATACGCGGCCAAGGCCGCAATCTCTTCGTTTGACAAGCGTCCTGCCATCATCTGCATGACGGGGTGCAGTCGCTTTGCGTTTTTGTAAGCGTGCAGTGCGATCACAAAATCTTCGACTGGCCAGTTTGTGATCGAAGGAATGCCATTGTCATTTCCGCTGAGCAGGTGGCACGTCGTACATTCGTTTGAGAGATACTCGCCATAAGCCGGATCACCGGAGATTGATAAGATTTCAGGATCAAGATCATGGTCCAAGCCTTTGGCTGTCGGTGCTGCTTCCGGAATATTCGCCGGGCTGGCCGAGAACAGGCGCAGATAGGCAAGCAGATCGTCGCGATCCTGCTGGTTTGCGATCCCCCTGAAGCTCATCCGGGTTCCGCTGACCAGGTTTCTGGGGTTCTCGATAAATGTATCGAGTGACTCGTAGGTCCAGACCAATCCCCCGGCTGCGGTTCGCTCCATAGCGTTCGAATACCGAAAACCCTCGGCCACCCCCGCGCTACGGTCGAAAATTCCGTTCAGACTTGGACCTATCCGGTGCTCGGCACTTTCGCCAACCTGGTGACACCCAGCGCATTGCCGGAATAAATCTTCACCGCGCTCGGCGTTTCCCCCGGCCTCTGCAGTGACCTGAGTCGCAAAACCCAGTGACAACAGAGTGGTGAGAGTAATCCATCGCATTCTTCGATGCCCTATTCGCTCATGCTGCCGAGATAGGCGATGATCGCGGCAACATCGTCTTCATCACGAAGACCTGCAAAAGACATTTTGGTGCCCGCAAGGAAGTCTCGCGGATTCGTCAAAAACTCTCTGAGACTTTCTTCAGACCAGACAAGACCACCACCCCCGGCATCCTGCATAGCACTGGAATAGCGGAAACCTTCGACCGAACCTGCGGAACGGCCAATGATTGCATTCAAATGCGGTCCAACCCGGTTTGAGGCACCTTCGCCAACCTGATGGCAGGCACGACACTTACGGAACACTGTTTCGCCTGCCGCGACCAATTCCGGGTCTATCGCGTCGGTGGCTTCCGTTGTCTCTTCGCTGGCGTCATCTACTGCTTGGGTGGTTTCTGCAGCTGTCATTTGCTCTGTCGTTTCTTCAGCAGCATTTTCTTGTGTTTCATCACCTTCAGCCGCCTCGGGCGTCACATCCAGAACGCGGGCACGCTTGACGATCTCCACCGTGTCTTTGCAATTTTCCATACAAGCTTCTTTGGAGAATTCACCTAGCTCTACCTCTGCCCGGTCATCCATGAAAAAGTTATCCTGATTAGGCATCTGCACTTCGGCAAATGTTTCCCTGTTCAGTACAAAGTCATCTTCAACCAGATAGTTAAGGTAGAGAACGTACGCGGTAAGCGCATAGACCTCGTCATCGGTAAGCGACTGTGCGTTGCCGAACGGCATTGCCCGGTGAATATAGTCAAAGATGGTCGACGCATAGGGCCAGTATGATCCGACAGTCTTAACAGGATCTTCGCCATCCAATGTGCCGTCGCCCCCGGCCAGAACGGGCCACCGGCCAATGGCCTCGCCAAAATCGCCGTGGCACATCGCGCAGTTTTCAAGATATATCTCTTCGCCCGTGAAAACATCTCCGCTGCCTTCGGGCAAGCCAAGACCATCGGGGCGTACATCAATATCCCATGCAGCAACTTCTTCACTCAGGGCCTCACGACCAAGGCTAAATCCGCCTTCTGGTGACTGCAGCATCATTTCAACTTGTTCGATTTCAGCCATGGGTTCGGCGCTGACAGAAGTTTTCTCAGTACCCGTCGTGTCCTCGGTTGCGGCATTTGCTGCTACAACAATTGTGCCGCGTGCAGGGGCCGGAATATCAACAACAAACTGGTCAGCCAACATGTAAGCAGACCCCAAAACTCCAAGGGCACCCGCTCCGGCTGGTGCTAGAATCTTAAGAAATTTCGACATTTTCGGCGATCCCTTGTTCGTTTACATACCAGGTCTGGATACCGTTATTGTGGTAGATGGAGTTTTCACCCCGAACCACCCGCAGCTGGTCTTTGGTTGGCTGGACATAGCCGGTTGAATCATGCGCCCGGCTTTGCAAAAGCAGCGGGCTGCCGTCCCAGTCAAATTCGAAATAGAACCGGTGCATCGACATCGGCAGCGACGGCCCGGATATGCGGGCCTGATGCCAGTTCTTTCCTCCGTCCAGCGTTACATCGACGCGCGGAACAGTGCCCCTGCCAGACCAGGCTACGCCGGTCAGAACTGTATGGCCTTTACCGTGATTCAAAGGCGCTTGAGGTGATGGGTTGGTGATGACCGATTTCGCGTCCATCTCCCAAGTAAAACGACGCGCGCTACCGTTTTCCAGCAAGTCAGTATATTTTGAGGTTTCTTCTCGGTGATGCCATGGCATGTCGCCAACTTCGATGCGGCGCAGCCATTTGATCCACATGTTGCCTTCCCAGCCGGGAACAACAAGGCGCATCGGATACCCCTGTTCGGGACGCAACGCTTCACCGTTCATTTTGAACGCGACGAGGCAATCATCCATCGCCTTTTCGATAGGGACTGATCGTGTCATGGCAGAGGCGTCGGCGCCTTCCGGCATCACCCATTTGCCGTTGGTCTTAACACCGGCTTCTTCAAGGATCAGGCGCAACGGTACACCGGTATACATGACGTTATGGATCATCCCGTGGGTAAACTGACAACCATTAAGCTGCGCGCCACGCCACTCCATCCCGGTGTTCGCCGCACATTCAAGGAAATAGACGTGGTTTTCACGTGGAAAGCGCATCAGGTCCTGCAAGGTGAAAACCAACGGTTTATCTACAAGACCGTTGATCATCAGACGATGTTTGGCTGGGTCAACCTCTGCGACCCCGGCGTGGTGACGCTCAAAACAAAGTCCGTTGGGTGTAAGGATACCATCCAGTTCGTGCAGCGGCGTGAAGTTGATGGAGGACACAGTATCAGCAGTCAGCCATTCCACATTCTTGCGCTGAACATGTGCCTCGAATTCGGATGGCATTCCGTACGGGCTTACATCCACTCCGTCGCCCAAATTCTGGCTCCAGGGCTGAAGCTCTGTTATCGCCGTGTCAGGAGCCGCATGGGCAATCCCAGCCCCAGTGACTGCTCCACCCGCTGCAAGTGCGCCTTTGAGGAATGATCGGCGCGATGGTTTCGTACCCTTGAACATTTTGACCATCGTCATTGTCCTCTCTTTTCTTCTTTTTAGCTGGGGCTCGCACCCCGCTAATATTCACGCCCCAACGACTTCCACACTGTCGTTGGGTTCGATCGAAACTGTGCCCTGTTTGCGAATATGGCTTTCGACAACGTCCCAGATCGCGGGTCCTTCGGTGCCTTCGTTCACGCTGGCCCAGCCAGCGACCACATAGGTTTTGGCGGAGTCGATCTGTTCACCGGTTTTCAGCAGCGTCATCTCTGTGATCCGCTCGCCCTGTGGCTTATTGATATCAATCCGGTACCCCATGCCACCAACGCGCACCATGTCACCACCCTGCTGATAGTATGGGTCAGGGTTGAACAGGTTATCCGCGACGTCTTCCAGAATTGTGTGAATAAATTCACCCGTCATTTCGGTGCGGTAAGCTTCGGGGTAACTCATCGCGGTTGCGTTGAAGATGTCTTCGCGCGTTATGTCCTGCCCGGGTAATAAAGACGCGCCCCACCTGAAACCGGGCGAGAACGCAATATCCGCCTCGCGCTCGGAAATCAGCGCATTGCAGATCAGATCATCCCAGGTTCCATTGAAATTCCCACGACGATAGAGAAGGCTGTCTGTTGACCCAATAACCTCCTCCAACTCGTCCTTGTAAGGCGCACGGTGGCTGTCAACCAATGCTGACATCTCAGGGTCTTTTGCAATGACATCCGAGAAAATCGGTATCAGCTTGTGATTGACTGACTGTAAGCCGCCATCCCGTACATCTAGGTCAAGTCGGCTCACAAATTTTCCATGACTACCACTGGCAATCAGATGGGTTTTGTCGACCAGAACAGGTTCAGGCAATGCATCATGCGTGTGCCCTGTCAAAATGATGTCTATGCCTTCAACGTCAGCGGCAAGTTTGCGGTCAACGTCAAACCCGTTGTGCGACAGAAGCACGACAAGTTCGGCCCCCTTGCCGCGCACTTCAGCAACCATTTCAGCCATGTTGTCCTGCCGGATGCCAAAACTCAGATCGGGGAACATCCAGCCTGGATTAGCAATTGGCATGTAAGGAAAGGCCTGACCGATCACTGCGATTTGCACACCGCCACGTTCAAACATTTTATATGGCTCAAACGCGCGCTCATCCCACATCGTGTCAAAGATGTTGGCACCCAGGAACGGATGGTTCAGTTCATTCTCGACAATCTCCATCACCCGGTCGATGCCAAGGGTGAATTCCCAGTGCGAGGTCATCGCATCTGTGCCCAGCAAATTGAAGGTCTCGACCATATCGCGACCGTTGGTTCTGAGCGCAGTCAGGCTACCTTGCCAGGTATCGCCCCCATCAAGCACCAATGCGTCAGGGCGATCCGCGCGGATAGATTTGACGACTGTCGCAATCCGGTCCATCCCGCCCATGCGGCCATAGCCCTGCGCAAGCGCTGTAAAATCGTCATAGGTCAACGCATAGTCGGCTGCTGAGCCCTGCTCAATCCCGTAAAGCGTGCGGAAGTCTGCACCAGTTACATGTGGTGGTTTTCCAATCACCCCGCCAACACCAAGGTTGATCTCTGGTTCGCGGAAGTAGATTGGCTTTAACTGTGCGTGGATGTCAGTGATATGCACAAGGGTCACGTTGCCCGTCGTATCAAACCCTAAAAGATCTTCCTGTGTCAGCGCCTGTTGTGCCGCCAGTCGTGACCAATTCCCAAAACCGGATGCGCCATAAATTGCTGAGGCGGCGAAGCCCGCTTGCAAGAAATGTCGGCGAGAGATCATGTGAATACCTTTCGTAAAATACGCATGCGTCAAATTGAATGTTTAACCTTACAAAAAACCCGCACCGATCACGCGGCGCGGGTTGAAAACTAGTTACGAACAGATGGTCCTTCGACCGAAAGGCCATTGCCACGTGAGGCAACATAAAGCTCCAGTGCTATGAACTCTGGTGATCCGGGCGAATATGTTTGTGCACGCGTATCACGTACACAGCCCTTGAACCTCGAATGCACAGCATTCAGCTTGGCGTTTTTCAGGCGGTAGACCGGAAAGCCATTGATCTGACCCTGCGATAGGTGATCTGCGCGGATCATGTTGCCATAGTTGTCTTCATGGCAATTCGCGCAGCTTAGCTCCAGTTGGCCGGTACGTGAGTAATAAAGATCACGCCCCATTTCCCATGTGGATTGTGCAGGCCCGTCAATTGCAACGTTGACTGCCATCCCCCGCGAGACTGACGCCAGCAGTGCAGTCATATTGACCATCGTCCCGCCAGTGTATTTCCAGGGTTCGCCACCCATCCGCTCGGTCACACACTCGTTGATTTGCATCTCAAGCGTCTGAACCTCGCCATGCTCTTCATCCCATTTAGGATAAACAGCACGAACACCAGCAAGTGCTTCGGGGCTGTCATGGCACGAGGCACAGGATTCCCCGCCAGATCCGCTTTCACTGGCAAACACTTCACGCGCATCATCAACCCAGATCATGCCCGGATTTTCGAAGTCGTCTAATTGCAGGGCTTGCGTTTCGCTTGACCGGAAAAGCCAGCCAGACATAACCTCGCTCATGTTTTCCATATGATCAGGCGCAGGTGCGCGAATGGTCATGTCGATTTCACCATTCACGACCAGATTTGCGTTTTCGTCCGCCAAAGCAGACGCAGCCACAAACGACAGCGCTGTTACTGCGGCTACTCCCTTAAGAGCCAATGCTTTCATTGATCTTCCTCCCAGTCGCGTCATCTTATTCTACGGCGATTTCTTTTTGTTCTTCGTAGACGGAGCCATCATCGTCATACCAGGTGAACTGGAATGTGCCGCTTTCAGAGATCGTTGCCTGAAACTCAAAGAATGGGTTACGCGAGATTGCTGGCTCAAGCGTCACATCAATGACATTCTGACCGTTAAAATCGCAGGTAAAGCGGTTGATGATCGATCTAGGAATGACATTTCCATCGCCATCTTTACGCTGACCAGATTCCATATTGTGGCTGATCAAGGTTTTGATCGTAATCGTTTCTCCGGCCGCGACGGTTGCTGGAACACGTACGCGAGGCCTAACATTTTCTGCCATGTCTCAATCCCTTCCTGTCAGCCGCCGCAGCCGCCGATTGTGACTTTCACCTCTTGCGAGGCCTGCACGAAGCTTCCGTCAGCCATTTTTGCAACAGCAACCACATCTTGCGTACCAGCCAGACGAATTCTGGTGGAGGCGACGTGAGATCCGGCAAGCGGACCAAAGTTGAAGGTTGCCACACCCGGGTTCGGGTTGCCTGCTGCAAGGATGATGATGGATACCGCGCCTGGCGCATCGACTTCGATCGGAACAGTATTGCCATTCTCCGCAATCTCGGGTGCGGTGAGTGTTATACCCCCTGTTCCGGGCTCCACCCCGCCAGTGAATTCCGCGATCTGGTCCTCAGTCGCAGCAGCAAATACCGGCATTGGCAGTGCTGCAACAACAGCGCCGCCGAGGGCCATCAATAGTGTGTCTCTACGTGTTAAATTCATGATTGCTCCTTAAACAATGTCGTGCTCATTCTTCTTTGAGCGTGAGCAGATATGCGACAACATCTTCGATCTGTTGAGCGCTGAGCAATGGCTCCAGCTCTCCTTCGGCGGCCTTACCGGTAAAACCGTTGCCGGGCCTGATAAAGCCATCGGTTTTGTAAAACGCCGGCATCATGGTGTCTGGGAATGTCATCTTCGCGTTTGCAACAATGCCGCGAAGCTCTTCTGCAGACCAACGACCAGCAACTCCGTCAAGTGAAGGGCCGATATCGCCGTGAAACGGGAAGTCTGAAAGTTCGCTGACCTCGTGACAGGCTATGCAATTGCCGAGCCCGCGCGTTCTCATAATCGTCTTACCACTTTCCGGGTCTCCTGCCGCTCCGGAGAGTGTATTGGCGATAGCACCCTGATCGTCGAAAGAAACATCAGACGGTGCTGTTGTTCCCGCCATCGCGACCGTCGAAGCAGCGACAAGCCCGACTGCGAATAATATGGTTCGCTTCATGTGTCCTCCCTAAGACTTGAAAACTTTTCTTTTTGTCTTTCGGGTTAAACGTAGCGCACTGTTTTATGTCGACGCAACAATAAATTCAAATAATCGAATTTATTGTTTTGTTCGGGCTGTTTAGTCTGTGCTTCCATCGTTTCGCTCACGAATCCGCCGGGCGTGATAGCGCTGAAAATCCTCTTCACCCACTGACTCGTATCGTTTTTCATTGACCCATGTGAACAAGTCTAGGGTGGTACCTGCACCGAAAGCACCCGGCATCATTGCGACAGATGCCTGCTGCGCTGATCGGCCGTCTTCCACCATTTCAGGCAAGAACAGGATGGTTGGCGTAAAGAGAATTCCCCATTTTCGAGCCATATCTTTCTCCGAAAGCGTTTCGCCATCGAAATCTGTCACATCAAGATCACCATGTAGGTTCAATTGAACAACAAAGTAGTTCTCTTCGATATAGCTTTCGATTTCTGGTTGCGGAAAAACCTCCTCATGCATCGATCTGCAATAGGCGCAGCCCCTTTGCTCAACAATCAAAACAAGGCGCAGGCCTTCAGCATTCGCCTCGGCCAGATCTTCGTTCAGGTCTTTAAACGTATCTCTCATCCATGCAGTCTTGTGCAAACCATCATCCCCAAGTT
>Ga0316189_10000159_pt1 | contig 63983 bp, 51 predicted proteins | sample LowCovwburrow_MG_FD_204930 | JGI IMG/M metagenome (GOLD analysis project Ga0316189, IMG submission 204930) | Coastal sediment microbial communities from Maine, United States - Lowes Cove worm burrow | ecosystem: Environmental > Aquatic > Marine > Coastal > Sediment | place: USA: Maine...
GAGATTAAAGGAGAGAGTCTGAGAAAAAAACTGTAAAATTGTCAGACCATTGAGTTCTTAAAAAAATGAAACCCTATAAGGGGGTCAGTATGACCGGAACGGGGGTCAACATCACCGGAATATCCAACGGAGAAATAGGAGAAAAAGAGTTACAACAAATAACTAAATCTTTCAAGCCTATTAAAACAGTCCGAAATGAAATGTTATGTAATATTGGTCAAGTATGTAAACATTTCTATTTCATAAAAGAAGGTTGTTTAAGGCTTTATGAAATAGATTCTAAAGGAAATGAAGTTACTGGGTACTTTGCACTGGAGGGTAGCATCATATCTGCAAATACCAGCTTTATCTTACAAAAACCGTCTAGGGATTGTTTGGTTTCTTTGGAACCCTCTGAACTGCTTGTAATTCATAGACATGATTTTTTAAAATTAGTTGAATCAATACCACATTTTGCTAATGTCTATAATAAGTTTATTGAATTCGCATTTATACATTCTCAAATGAGAATTTATAGTTTCTTGGGAATGGAAGGAATCGATAAACTCAAATGGGTTATGGAACACGAGCCCAAATTACTCTCACGAATTTCGAGTAAGGCAGTTGCTTCATATCTAGGAATGACTAATTCTACATTGAGTAAGCTACGGGCTAAATTATAGCTCATTGCTCATGAAAGCCCATTACATTTAATTATCTCCACCATACATCCACTTGACTAAAGTATTACCAAAAGAAGTTAAGGCTTCCGTCATTTTGAAACAATTCGAACGATTTTCATGAATTTGGTACACTTTTCAGCGGCACTATTTTCAATTCCTTCAATGAACACTAATAACCTACCACTTCACAGGCGGTTCATCCTATTCTTATAGGCTTACCTATTAGTAAAAGTAACATATTGAAGTTTTCAAAAGCGTTGTCATAAGACAACTTTTAAAGATTCTTATCTCGTCACATTTGCATTGTTGATGAACACATAAGTTCACAATTAAACATAGATAATTATGCCGTTAACATTAACACTGACCGAGGGAGTTTTACCTGTCGGGAAAGAAAAAGAAGCAGTTCAATTAATCACGAAATCCCTACTAAAAACACACAATTTAGAAGGAAATAAGGTGATGACACAGAACGTGACAGCAAACGTTCACATTGTGCCTAAAGGTCTATCCTTCTATGGGGGCAAGGAGTTTTCAGGAGCTTGGGCCGAATGGAAAGTACCTTCGTTTGCACTATCAGACAAAGCGGTAATCAAGCAACATTTCGCTGAAGTTACTGATATCATTCATCAACTATCCAATGGTAAACAACCTAAGGACAACATCTATTTAAATGTTGTGCATGCAGTAGATGGTGCTTGGAACCTTGACGGAGGTGCCATGACAAATGAGGAGATAATTGAGGCTATATCAAACGCCTAATGAAAATTTAAAAAAAATGATAATGAATAATTCAAAGAAAACAATTTTGTTGCTTCATGGGGCCTGGGAAGGGGCCTGGGCTTGGGGTGACACTCAACCCTTATTGGAGGCAAAAGGACATAAAGTTCATTCTTTTGACTTACCTGGACATGGTGAAGATAAAACGCCAATTTCTGAAATTACACTCCAGGTATATGCGGACGCAGTCAGGAAGGAAATCGATAAAATCGGAGAACCTGTCGTTCTCGTAGGCCATAGTTTTGCAGGTTACATAATTGCACGTGCAGCTGAAAATAATTCAGAAAACATTGAAAAAGTTGTTTTTGTAGCTTCCGCTGTTCCTTATGATGGCAAGACTGCAGCACAAATTTTTGAAGAAGATGAAGGTAGCGAATTAATGAAAAGCCTAATTATATCTGAAGATAAAAGCTATGCTACAATAAGCAGAGAAAATGTTCGCGATGTAATTGTTACTACGGCAACAGAAGATCAGATCGATATGATTATGCCGCTACTAGTTCCTCAGGCAGTTAATCCATTCTACGAGCCAGTTGTTACAGGTGAAAATTTCGCTAAAGTCCCAAAAGCGTACATCGAAACGAAAAAGGATCGAGTTATCTCCTTGAAAGCACAGCGACTGGTCCAGAAAGAAGCGGGAATTAGTGAAGCCTTGACACTTGATGACGGGCACGTCCCATTACTTACCCAACCAAACGAGCTTGCTGAAGCACTTGCAAAAGTGGCTGTGAGTTCTAATTAGGAATTTTTACATGAAAGCAATTGAGGAGAAGAAAGCCTCCTCAATTGCTTTAAAGACGAAAATAATCTCAACAATTAAGCATTTAGAAGCTAAATTATAAAATCAGAAAAAATACTAAATACACTGAAGACAAATTAAGTACAACTCGAAAAGCCATTTTGATATCATCATTTATTTTACTGAGTGTACTGCCCTCTATGACTTATAGCCAACAGTCAGATGTTGCGAAAATAGAATCCGTGAGGGTCAAGGATCAAATATTTGTTCTCACCTTTCATGGAGCTGGAAATATTGGTTTATATATAGGTGAGGATGGAACATTTCTGATAGATGATCAATTAGCCATCGCTGAGAAACCGCTTGTAGATCTGGAAGAAAAGTGGGGAAAAGGCTGGTTCTCAGGTGACCAATTGATAGGAATGATTTACGCGGGATTCTAAATAAAAACAGCAGTAGGAATAGATTCTTTCCTGATCTCAAATACACATGCTAAAACAACAAAAATAACGATAATGAAACATGTATTATTTATAGTTACAAGCACTGATATCACAGGAACTGGTAAACATAAAGCTGGGTACGAATTTTCAGAAGTTGCAGATCCATACTTAGAATTCACAGACAAAGGTCTTTGTGTTGATTTTGCAAGCATAAAAGGTGGTAAGGCACCCTTTGTAGGGTACAATCCTGACCATGCAAACAGCAAGAAGTTCATTGAAAGCAGCGGATTTAAACGATTGAACTTCAGCCATAAGCTAAGCGACGTAGATATCGATGCATACGATGCTATCTTCATTCCAGGAGGCTTGGGGCTAATGACAGATATGGTTGATAACCCAACAGTAAAAGAAATTATTAAAAAAGTCTATGAAAGCAGGAAAATTATTGGAGCTGTATGCCACGGACCATGTGCCTTGCTCAATGTGATTTTATCAGATGGTAGCAACTTGTTAGAAGGCAAAAAGATTAATTCGTTTACACAAGCTGAAGAAGAAAAAGATAACCATACGCTCGGAGATATGATCCCATTCATGCTTGATGAAGAACTAATTAAACAAGGCGCCAAATTTTCTCATACACGTCCATTTGAGCCTTACACTGTTATTGATGATTATCTGATTACTGGTCAGAATCCTGCATCCGCATCCGAGGTTGCTCTAAAGATGATTGATTTATTATAGAAAATAGTAACTATATCAAGCAGAGGAAGTAAAAAATCAAAGCCCTAGTTGGTGTTATCACTAACTAGGGCTGACTTGCTTGGTCATAAGAACAACAAAGGCAGTAAAGTCCTAATTGGAAAATAGATGCTTCCTTCGTCAGCATGACAGCTCGAGCAAGGTTTTGAACCCGAACATGATTAATAAGTAGGCCAAAGCCCCTTACCGTCACTCTGAGAAGATTTTCTTGGGACATGCGGGCAAGGAAATCGACGTGAGAGTCTCCAACAAGTGGATTCCTACGACTTCCCACTCACCTTCAGCTTAGAAGTCTCTGAATAGACGGTTCGGTTGATTTTAGAATCGAGTTCAGGCTTGTGAAATTAAATTTTATAAGAATGTCTTCCTGAGTGCAGCGAAGGATCTCTTAAGAAAGAATTCCTTTCCGATAGCTGCTACCTAACTTCTAAATCTCCTCCCATTCGTGCCTGAATGCCCTGAAGGTTTTTGAGGCGATCAATTTGATTCAGTATCGGATCAACAGGTGAACTGAAGATTTAAAGCCCTAGTTGGTGTTATCACCAACTTTACTGATTTGCTTGGTCATTAACTACAAAGGCCTAGCGAAATTTTACAGATCAAATTTTATAAGAATGTCTTCCTGAGTGCAGCGAAGGATCTCTTAAGAAAGAATTCCTTTCCGATAGCTGCTACCTAACTTCTAAATCTCCTCCCATTCGTGCCTGAATGCCCTGAAGGTTTTTGAGGCGATCAATTTGATTCAGTATCGGATCAACAGGTGAACTGAAGATTTTTGTTTGAACCGTCGTTGACATTCGATCGATGAACTCCTCCAGGAAAGGCTTCTGCTCTGGGTAATACACCAATCTATAATCGCCCGCTATGTCCGCCATCTCAACTGCAATTGAAACCGCATCATTAAAACTACCAAGCTGATCTACTAACCCATTTTCGAGCGCCTGCTCACCACTCCAAACCCGTCCCTCAGCAATCGTCTTTACATCATCCTGCGACATGCCTCTATTTTCAGCTACCTTCTTGGTAAAGGTCTCATAACCTTCTTCTACCGTCCCTTGAATAATCTGTCTTTCGTAAGAATTCAGTTTTCTTGTTACCGTGTAAATATCAGAATACTCACCTGTCTTCACTACATCATGCGTGATTCCAATCTTATTTTCTAAAAATCCAGTGAGGTTTAGCCAAAGGCCAAAGATACCAATGGAACCAGTAATCGTATTTGGTTGTGCAATAATTTTATCTGCTGGCATGGCAATGTAGTATCCGCCAGAGGCGGCAGCATTGGCCATAGACGCAATGATTGGTTTCTTCCCTTTCGTCAGCATCAACTCTCGCCAAATCATGTCAGAAGCTGTCATGCTCCCTCCTCCTGAGTTCACTCGCATCACGATGGCCTTCACAGAATTATCTTCCCTTGCACGCTTAATTTCTTTTGCAAAGGTCTCCCCCACTATACCTTCATCGCCTCCCATTACAATATCTCCCTGCGCCACAATAACAGCTACTTTGTTGCTAGAGTAAGCAGATTCATTGGCAACCACCTGACCATAATCCCTCATGTTGATAAAGGGAATTTTGCCATTATCAGCCAAACCCAATCTGACTTTCATTACTGTCTTCAACTCATCTTCATACCCAACTTTGTGGATCAGTCCAAGATCCTTGGCATCACGTGGCAACCGTACCTTCATCAAATTGGAAATTTCATTCAGTTCATCGACTGATTTTCCGATGCTTTCGGACACGTTCTCAAGGTACGTGTCGTACATGGAGATCAGAAGTGAACTGTACTGCAATCGATTCTCCCCGCTCATGTCTTTTCGAACATAGGGCTCTACAAAGCTTTTGAAAGCTCCCACTCTGAACACCTCAGGCTCAATATCCAATTTGTCGAAGAGTCCCTTATAGAACGTAACATTTGCACTCAGACCATTGAACTCGATGGCGCCAGTAGGATTGACAAAAATACTATCAGCGACAGAAGCTACATAGTAGTCAGACTCACTTAGGTACTCACCATAGGCATAGACAAACTTCCCTGATTCCTTAAAATCCAAAATCGCATCCCTAATTTCCTGCAAGCTGGCGTACCCGGTCGCTAGATAAAGTGGCTCAATGTACAATCCCCTGATCCTGCTGTCAGTCTTTGCTTTCTTGATTCCTGCAATGATATCGAGAAGGCTGTGCTGGATTGGCCCGTTGCTCAAAGCTTCAAAAAAGGGATCATCAACCGCTTTATCAGCAAGCACCCCGCTCATATTGAAATAGAGCACAGAATTGTCCTTTACTTTCATTACTTCATCTGTCGATGCAGCTACCAGAATCGCGAAGAAAATAAAGAATCCCGCGATTGAAAAGATGAACAATCCGACGAGAGTAGCAAGCAAGTTTCTTAAAAAGGCCATGAATTGAGAGGATTTCTAGGTTTCGAGTATATTGAAATGCAAATTTAAGACGAGGTTCACAAACAATAGATTATCATTTTATATGAACGGAATTTACCTGCTTCTTGGCAGCAATTTAGGAGACCGTCTTGCAAACCTGAAAACGGCTTCAAAATCCCTACAAACGAATGCAATCAAAATCCTCAATGAGTCCTCCGTTTATGAAACGGAACCTTGGGGAACTGCTGAACAGCCTTGGTTTTTAAACGTGGTTCTTCACGTAGAGACGTTTTTGCAAGAAGATGCGCTGCTGGAAACCTGCCTCGCTACCGAAAAAGAGATGGGGAGAATCCGTGATAAAAAATGGGGAGAAAGGCTGATTGATATTGATATCCTCTACTACAATGATCGTGTTATTAAAACGAAGCATTTGCAACTGCCACACCCTGAAATTTCCAATCGAAGGTTTACCCTATCACCCATGTGTGAGCTGGCTCCAAATCAGCTTCATCCTACCACGAAACTGACCCAGGCAGAGATGCTAACAAAATGCGAGGATGGACTAGATTGCAGAATTACTGAATTACAACTTTAGAAATGTCGCTCTTAGAAGGATTTTTGTTAGTGGCAGCTGGTGTATTTGCTGGATTTGTGAATACGATCGCTGGCGGAGGTTCCCTCCTTACATTACCGCTTCTCATATTTATGGGACTTCCGTCCGCTGAAGCAAATGCCTCCAATCGAGTAGCAATTTTTCTTCAAAACATCTTCTCTGTGATCGGCTTCAAAAGTAAGGGTGTTTCCGCCTTTCCTTTTGCGCTTTGGCTTGCCATTTCAGCCTCAGCGGGAGCCTTCTTAGGTACAAGAATCGCAGTAGACATTGAGGATCTGGTTTTCAACCGAATCTTGGCGGTCGTGATGTTGCTGGTGATTGGTATGATTGTTTTCAAGCCCAAAGTCAAACAGCAAATGGATGAAATGATGAGTCTGAAAAAGACTTGGGTTAGTATCATCGTTTTCTTTTTCATTGGGATATACGGTGGCTTTATTCAGGCTGGTGTTGGGTTTTTAGTTATCGCAGCACTAACGGGAGTACATGGATTCAACATGGCCAAAACCAACAGTATTAAGGTGTTCATCATCATGTGCTACACAGTTATAGCTTTGGCCATTTTTTGGATGGAGGGGAAGATTAAGTGGGAATACGGGCTAGTTCTTGCTGTCGGCAACGCTGCAGGAGCTTGGATCGCCAGTCGATGGTCCGTTGGGCAGAGTGATAAACTGATCAAAAAAATTCTTTTAGTGATGGTTCTTGGTTTATCTATTAAGCTGTGGTTTTTCTAAAATTTAGCATGTGGGAGTAGTTATCAAGCAAAGTTTTTGGGGGACGTTCATCGCTTATTTCGGAGTGATTATCGGCTATGTGAACACGTTGTACCTCAGACCACAGTTTTTCTCACTAGATGAAATCGGTCTTTTTACGTTGGTGACTGCCAATGCGATGATGATATCGCCGCTAACTTCAGTCGGGATGAGTGGAACTTTCATCAAGTTCTATCCTTTGCTAAAGGACTCTAAGAGGTTGATCAATCAATTCTTCACTTTTCAGCTCTCTTTGATAATTCTCACAAACGCAGTAATAGTCCTCATTGCTCTCTGGAATAGAGATTGGATCACGGAGATGATCTCCAAAGGATCATCAGACTACGCAAATTATCTGGCCATTACGGCTATAATTGTTATCGTCAATAGTCTGTTTGACCAACTATACGCTTACTGCTCTTCAGTCCTAAAGGTGATTTTTCCTGCCTTTTTGAGAGAGGTATTCCTCAGGTTTGGCGCAATTGTACTGGTATTAGGATATGCTGGGGGGTATTTTGGATTTGATTGGGCAGTACAAGGTTTAGCTATAAACTATGCCATTGTCTTGGTTTTACTTTTTGCACATCTAATCATCTTTAACAAACTTAGATTTGACTTTAGTTTCTCTCTGATTGATAAAAAATGGAGACGGAGGGTTTTTGATTTTTCGATCTACTCCATGTCGCTAGCTGTAAGTTTTGCAATCTTCAACAACGCTAGCTACACACAGGTATCTAGCATGTTGGGTGATGCAAGCAATGGGATTTTTGTCACCTGCTTCTTTATTGGAGTAATCGTAGAAATGCCACGCAGAAACATGGCACGGATCATATCTCCCATTTTATCAGAAACAATGGCCAGCAGCAATGTGAAAGAGACGGAGTTGATCTACAAAAAAAGTTCAATCACTATGTCGGTAATTGGTCTTCTTATATTCATTGGCATTATGACCAATCTCGAAGACCTGTTTTCATTCATCCCTAAAGGTGACGAATTTTCTGAAGGCTATTGGGTTGTGCTCTCTGTCTGTGGCGCAAAACTGGTTATGATGTTTTCAAGCTTTGCCGGTGAAATCATAGGCTACTCGAAATTCTACAAAACCAACCTCGTCCTTCAATGGCTGTCAGCTATCGTGCTGATCATCTTGAACTACTTTTTGCTTCCGAAATATGGATTGAACGGTGTGGCATTTAGTTATTTTGTGGCGGTACTATTTCATTCCGTCACTAAATATTGGTTTGTCTTGCGTCGTTTCCATATTCACCCATTCATGAAATCTCATTTGGCACTAATTGGAATTAGCGTACTGCTATTTGTAGCTTTCTATCTTTTTGATACCTCATTAAGTCCCGTGATTACGATCATTCTCCGATCGACTCTTACAACCATCGTCTTCACCATTCTTATTTACAAAATGAAAATCTCAACAGACATCAATAAGTTAGTAGATCTGCTGATTTCAAAATTGAAAACGACCAAATAATGAGCAACCAAGGTACCTTCAGAGCTATTTTATGCCATTAGTGACGTTTAAATTGTAGATTTGAATTTGAGGAGATTCCCTGATCAGAGTAGGACGATCAGGCTCCCTAAATAATTCGAAAGCAGAAGCATTTAATGAAAAAAATATCATTTAACACATTTCTCCCTCACCTAGTTGCATTGGCGGTATTCTTGGTTATCACACTGCTGTTTTTTCACCCAGTGGTATTTGAAGGCAAAGTCATGACTCAACACGATGTGGTGCAAGGAATTTCTTCAGGACAAGAGGCCAAGGAATTCCGGCAGGAAACTGGAGAAGAGGCACTTTGGACAAATTCAATGTTTGGAGGAATGCCCACCTACCTCATAAATATCTATTGGAGCGGCGATCTCACGAAACACCTACATGAGCTTCTCTCGTTATATCTTCCTTCGCCAGCAAAATACACCCTGCTTGGGATGTTGTGCTTTTACATCCTACTACTTTCCTATAAAGTAAATCCCTATCTGGCACTGGCTGGAGGCATTGCTTTTGGAATAAACTCGTTCACCATGGTTAGTTTGGAAGCTGGGCATATTTGGAAGGTTTCAGCTGTCACCTACATGCCACTAGTTCTCGCAGGAATTCAACTAATAAATCGAAAGAAAGTCCTCTTAGGCATTGCAACCACTGCTGCAGCAGTCGCCCTTCTGATTAGAACGAACCACATTCAGATTGCCTACTACCTCTTTTTTGTCTTATTGATCTTTTGGATCGTCTATCTAGTTGACGCAATCAAGAAAAAAGAAATTCCATCATTTGGAAAGATGACGATCTACATAGGACTTGCTGGCATCTTAGGAATTGGCGCTAATTTCGGAAAATTATGGACCTCTGCAGAATTTAGCTCTTACACGATAAGAGGCAAATCCGAACTTAAGTCCAACACACAAAGTACATCTGGAGGACTAGACAGAGATTACGCCTTCCGGTGGAGTAACGGTATCACAGAATCTTTCACGTTCATCGTTCCCTACTTCTATGGCGGAAGTAACGCTGAAAATGTTGGAACTAAATCTCAATTTGCTAAAGATTTACGAAAAGCTGGTGCCAACCAGGCTCAAATTCGTCAATTTTCAGAAAGGCTTCCAACCTATTGGGGGGATCAACCATTTGTCGCTGGTCCAATGTACCCTGGTGTCATCGTTGTGTTCCTTTTCGTCCTCGGCATCTTAACTGTGAAGGGATCTGTACGAAATTGGTTGATCGCAGCAGTAATTGTCGGGTTTCTTCTTTCGTGGGGAAAAAACTTCTCCTCTTTCAACTACTTCATGTTCGACTACTTCCCCCTTTACAATAAATTCAGAGCCGTTTCAATGGCATTGGTAATACCAATCTTGTGCATACCACTCTTAAGTTTTCTTGGAATTTCTGAATTTCTAAAAAATCCAGACAAAAAGACTTTGATCAAAGCAGTAGGAATTGTTGGAGGACTATTGGCTGTTTTCCTCGTATCATCCACATTTATGAGTTTCAGAGCACCAATCGACCAGTCAATAAATCAGCAGGTATACCTCGACGCAATTATCAGTCAGCGAAAATCAATGTTTCAGGGAAGTACCCTTAGGTCTCTATTTTTTGTGCTCTCATGTGGAGTTTTGATCTACTTTTTAATTCAGAAAAAAATTACTCAATCCATCTTCTTTGCTGCTCTGGCATTGCTTGTCTTTTTCGACCTATACACCGTAGACAAGAACTATTTTGACAAAGAAAAATTTAGCAGAAGGGGTAGCATCACAGCTTATCAACCAGATGAAGCTGACACAAGAATTCAGAATGATATTGGTCATTATCGCGTATTGGATCTAACCACAGACCCATTCAATAGTGCGACAGCAAGTTATAGTCATGCGTCAATTGGTGGTTACCACGGAGCAAAAATCAGGAGATACCAAGACCTCATTACGTACCACTTGGGAAGCGAAATCCAACATTCAATCTCGCAAATACAAGCCAGCACTTATGATATCTCAGGAATACCAGCATTGAACATGCTCAATATGAAGTACTTAAAGCTCGGCCCTGCTGCGAATGCAGTTTTGGTTAACAACGGTGCCATGGGTAATGCTTGGTTCGTTGGTGAGATTAAATCTGTCCCTAGTCCCGATGAGGCTATTGCGGCTGTTGGGGTTCAAAACTTATCTGACGTTGCTATTTCGGAAAAACTAGCAAGCAAATCAAACCTATCGGTTGGAAGTATCAGTCTCACAGAATACAAGCCTAACCAGATGACGTATCAATCATCAAATAATGGTGCAGGTTTTGCAGTTTTTTCTGAGATATTTTATGAAAAAGGATGGAAGGCATTCATTGATGGATCAGAGGTTCCAATCCATCATGTAAACTATGTTTTGAGAGGTTTGGAAGTACCTGCTGGCAATCATACCATCGTGTTCAAATTCGCGCCTAATTCCTATTATGTTGGCAATACAATCATGTTTATTGCTTCAATACTTGTAATGGGGCTGCTCCTATTTTCGGTTGGTTTGGAAATAAAAAATGAGAATGCCTGAGGTTTCAGTCATCGTTTGCACGTATAATAGAGACATATATTTAGGTAAAACTCTCGAATGTCTAAAGGGTCAAACCTCCGTTCTTGAAACTTTCGAAGTTTTGATCATCGACAACAATAGCACTGATTCAACCGCGGAATTATGTCATAATTTCATTAACGAAAGAAGTAACTCTAGCTTCTATTATTACCTTGAAAAAAATCAAGGGCACACCTACGCAAGAAATCGTGGCATCCAAGAATCGAAGGGAGATATACTAGCATTTATTGATGACGATGCATTCGTGTGCAAGGACTATGTTGAGCAACTCATACAAAGTTTCAAAGTGAACAAAGAAACAGTCGCTATCGGCGGAAAGATAGTTCCCGTCTACGAATCAGGCCATAAACCAAAATGGATGTCTAAGTTCCTCCTGCCTCTTGTTGCTGCGCTGGACATGGGGGAAAAGACGAAGAAATTTAAGAAGAGCAAATTCCCAATCGGTGCTAATATGGCTTTTCGAAAAGAAGTCTTTGATAAGTACGGCTTATTTGATATTCGATTAGGTAGAAGAGGTAGTGATGGATTAGAAGGTGGCGATGAGAAGGATGTCTTTTCGCGACTTAGCAAGAACAACAGGCTCATTCTGTACAACCCCCTTCTGAAAGTGGACCATATCATTCCAGAAAAAAGAGTCCAAATCCCATACATAAAAGGATTGGCCATTGGTGTTGGAACGAGTGAGAGAAAACGATTAGAAGGATTAGGAACTATCGAGCTACTAAAGAAATGGTGGAGTGAAGGGCTTAAATTAGCTGGGACAATGATTTTGTTTTTTCTCTATGTAATACAATTTAGATTCGCAGCAGCACTTATGCTGGTACGGTTTCGCTTTTGGGTGCTCAAAGGATTGGCAAAATGATAGTAGCAGTTAGAGACTTTATTGTTCAGTTAACTAATTCTATAATCACGGTTCTTCGAATCGTCTTGTTATCAAATTTTTTTACGAAAAAAATCTCTCGCAACACTCAAAATAAAGAAGCTGTCATCTTGGGTAATGGACCTTCTCTTAATGCGTTCTTGGAGAATGATCTTCGTCTCCTTCAAGGCAGAGCAGTATTTGCTGTAAACTATTTTGCAAGAACAGAAGAATATGCGACCATAAAACCAACTTACTACGTTATCTGTTCACCAGAGTATTTTTTAGCGGAGCGAAAAGAAGAATTTGCACAAGATCGAAAAGAAACGTTCAAGGCCATTGCCCAACGAACGAGTTGGAATATGCAATTGATTGTGCCTGCTTTGGCAAAGAAAAACTCAATATGGAAATCTGAGATTGAGAAGAACTCAAACATTTCTATTCGCTATATAAATACTACTCCTATTGAGGGATTCAAGTCCATAGTGCACTTCTTCTTTTCACGAAATTTAGGAATGCCGAGGCCTCATAACGTACTAATACCAAGCATCTTTATTGCAATTAATCTAGCATATCAGAAAGTTTATCTCACTGGTACCGATCACTCGTGGTTGAAAGAAATAGTTGTGGATGAAGACAATGAGGTGTTATTGAGCCAGAAACACTTTTATGACAAGCAGACACTCACAGAAAAAATCGAAAAAAACAAGCCAACTGCCAAGCCAATGTTCAAAGGCATTTCAACAGAGAAAAGAAAGCTTCATGAGGTGCTTGAAAAGTTTTATATTTCCTTTCGGTCCTATTGGACACTTAAAAATTATGCGGATTCGCGAAAGGTGACCGTTCTGAATTTGACCAAAGAATCCTACATTGATGCATTCGAAAAACCAGGCAAGGAATGAAAAACGAACAACTTAGAAAGCATCTGAATTTCACAAAAAAACATCAAAAGCGTCTCTCGAAACTTCAGGAGAAGTTGAAAAAATGCGGGGATGAAATTTTTGTGGAAAAGAATGTAGAAGTAATTAGATATCCTGAGAATGTTTCAATTGCCGACAATGTCGTTCTTAAAGAAGGTACCAGAATATGTGCTTGTAACGAATCTTCTTCCATCCAGATCGGAGCAGACACCACCATAGGGTATCACACCTTCATTTTTTCTTCTGAATCTATTTCTATTGGCAACAATTGCCTGGTAGCACCTTTTGTATACCTAGTTGATAGCGATCACGAAATACAGAGAGATCAGTTGATCAATGAGCAGCCAAATCAGACCAGTCCAATTATTATCGGGAATGACGTGTGGTTGGGAACTGGAGCTAAAATTTTAAAAGGAGTCAAAATTGGAAATGGTGCGATAGTTGCAGCCGGAGCAGTAGTATCAGGAAACATTGGAGCATATGAAATTTTTGGAGGGATTCCGGCTAAAAAAATTGGTGATAGAAAGTGAAAGTTGGAATCATTGTTTTATGTCGGTACAATTCGTCTCGCCTGCCCGGAAAAATACTCAAGGAGATCCATGGTAAGCCAGTCTTGGCCTACATTCTTGAGCGTCTCGCAGATTCAGCTTTTTCAGAAGGAGTAGTAGTTGCAACCTCAGCTTCAAAATCTGATGATCCAATCGCAGCATATTGTTCAAAGAATTCAATCCGTACTTTTCGTGGCTCGTTAGAGAATGTTAGCGAGCGATTTGCCGAATGTGCTATTCAAAATAAGTTTGATTACGCGGTACGTGTAAATGGTGACAACATCTTTACCGATTCATCCCTGGTTGATCATGCCATACAAATTGCAATTGACGGACAATATGATTTTGTTTCAAACGTGGACAAACGTACGTACCCAACTGGCATGAGTGTGGAGGTAGTAAAAACCTCTTTCTATTTTGGTTTACTAGACAAACTTGACTCGCCGGAATACCAAGAGCACGTCACGTTATGGTTTTATCAACATCCTAGAAGCGGTCGGTTCAAGTTTTTCTACAACGATTCAGTTTTGGCTGCTCATGGATTAAAGCTTGCATTGGATTGCGAAGAAGACTTAAATTTTGTCTCTTTGCTTCTCCAAAAAATGGACAAGCCTCACACAGCGTATAGCTGGCAAGAGATCGTGAAATTGGTCACAAATGAATAATACAATTTGGGAAGGTAAGAATGGACCACTTTTGATTGCTGAGATTGGGGGCAATCATGAAGGGAATTTCGAATACGCCAAGAAACTAACCCAGCTCGCTGTAGAATCAGGGTGTGACTATGTGAAATTTCAAATCTACTCAGGAGATGGATTAGTTAATCCGATCGAAAACCCAGATAGAAACAAACATTTCAAAAAATTTGAACTTTCAGTCGATCAACACAAGGATCTAGCTCAATTGTGTCAAAACAACAACGTTGGATATCTGGCATCTGTCTGGGAAATTGGAGCATTGGAATGGATAGATCAGTATATGAATTTTTACAAAATTGGTTCTGGCGATCTTACCGCGTATCCAATGATCAAATCCATCTGTGAATGTAAGAAACCAATTTTACTCTCCACAGGGTTAGCCACAGAAGAGGAAGTACTGGAAGCCATAAATTATATCAGATCTCTTGATCCATTTTATCAAACATCGGCTTCAATTGGGGTTTTGCAATGCACCAGCATGTACCCCATCCCATACAGGGATGCTCACTTAAGTGTTATGGAAAAGTTTAAATCCATAACAAATTGCACCATCGGTTATTCAGATCATACTGAAGGAACTTACGCACTGGAAACAGCGGTGGCAATGGGTGCGGAGATCTTGGAATTTCATTTTACAGATGATCGCGAAGGGAAAGAATTTAGAGATCACAAAGTTTCTCTCACACAGCAAGAAGTCAGGGAGTTGATTGTGAAAATTCAAGAAATCCGTAGTCTTAAGGGAAGTGATCAAAAACAACCCCTTGAAGTAGAGGGCGATCATGTTATTAGCTTTCGTAGAGCTATTTACCCTGCGAAAGAAATCCCTGCCAATACAAAGGTCACTGAACAGGATTTTACCATCTTGCGGCCAAATCATGGAATACCTGCAAACGAGTTTGATCTCCTTGTGGGTAAAACCACAACAAAAGCATTAAAACGATTCGAAAAACTTGACTGGAACTACTTTGAGTAAAATGAGATGGAATAGACAAATGCCAATGTCGCGACTCGACACAGTCGCCACTGAGCAATGGATTAGAGAAGAAAACGGCACTACGGAATCATTTGATGTTGAAATTTTTCCAGGAAAGAAAACGGATCTTTTAGGTCTCAAGAAGAACATTGTTGATACCATTAAGTCAAAGCAGGAATACTATCGAACATCAAGAGAAGATATATATCGTCCTGAAAATCTGGAGCCAGTTGATGCTTGTCCAGTCTGTGAAACTTCGTCAACCGAAACAATAGTCAGAGCCAACATCTACGGAGCAGAGTACGCGAGCTGTAATAACTGTACACATGTATATGTCTTGAGACGTCCGACAAAAACAGCAATAGAGGGATTCTATCTAAACGATGTAACCTACGCAGCTACCTATACTGACAAGATTTCCGCAGAATCAAGACTCAATACCATTGCAGTTCCCTGGAGAGAATGGACCATTAATCTTTTCGAGCAGACATATGGAAGAAAGCCCACCAAAATATTAGATGTGGGATCTGGGGCTGGACACTTTGTAGAGGCATGTCGCAGAGCAGGCATTCAGGCGGATGGAATCGAGCTCAGCGAATCAAGCAGAAAGTTCTCAAAAGAAATTTGGGACATTGAATTGGATGGCAGGGATTTCTTCGATGCAGCAGCAGATTACGAAGGGTATGAAATTGTTACATTCTGGGGACTCTTGGAACACACACCAAACCCCTCTAAAATATTAGAAACGGCGAATCAAATTATTTCAAAAAGTGATACAGGTTTAGTCATTTCAAAAGTGCCAAGATGGGACTCACTTAGTGCTGCAATTCAGCGAATTAAGTCAGATACTGTTATCAGGCATCTTGACCCAATGGGTCACATAATGTGTTTTACTGATGAGTCCACTGCGGAACTCTACCACAAAAACAAATTGAGTCCAGTGGCTGCATGGTACTATGGAATGGATGTTTATGAAACGTTAATGCAGATAGGGTCTGAAATCGGCAATTTTGATGCGCTAACAAAAACTGGTAACATTCAACTCGAATTGCAGCAATTTGTAGATGAAGTGAGGTTTGCTGACGGCTTGACTTTAGCCGGTGTTCCCATGCGAGAATGACTCCCCTGGTTTCAGTCTATATCACCAATTACAATTATGGTGACTTCATCAAAGAAGCCATAGAAAGCGTATTAATTCAGTCAATGACTGATTTTGAACTTATCATCATTGATGATGGATCAACTGATAACTCCAAAGAAGTAATTGAGCAATACGCCGATAGTAAGCCAGTCAACATTATATATCAGCAAAATAAAGGACTCAATATTACTAATAACGTCGCTATACGTACTGCTAAAGGCAAATACCTAATACGACTTGATGCAGATGATTATTTGCATCAGGATGCGCTAAAGGTAATGAGCGAGCGAATGGAAACTGAGGAACAGCTAGGCCTTGTTTTTCCAGACTACTACTACATCGACAGTGAGGGCGAATTACTAGGAGAAGAAAAAAGGCACGACTTTGAAAATGACGTAAAACTATTGGATCAGCCTGCACACGGCGCTTGCACGATGATAAGGTTGGACTTCCTTAAAGAAGTTGGCGGATACAATGAATCATACAATTGCCAGGATGGGTACGAGCTATGGGTAAAATTCACCAGGCACTATCAAATTGCCAACGTTTCAGAACCCCTCTTCTACTACCGTCAACATGGCAGCAACCTAACAGGCGATGAAACGAAAATTCTAGGTACCAGAGCCCAAATAAATGCTGATTTCATAGAACAACAGGCAATTGATACTAGCACTCTTGCAATAATTCCAATTAGAGGTGGTGAACAGGATCTTGCCTTTAAAACACTAGCAGGACAGAACCTCTTGGAATTGAAAATTAAGCAAGTTCTAAAATCCAAAAGCATTAGGCACCTCGTGGTAAGTTCCCCTGATTTGGAGGTTAAGACTTTGCTGAACAAATACGAATCAGAATCACGCATAGAGTTTCATCATCGGAAAAAAGCGGAGGCCAGATACAATCAAAGCCTCAATCCTACCATTTCCGAAATCGTCAATGAGCAATTTGAAAAAAATCTAAGTTTCGAAGCAATTGCAGTACTGACATTGGAATTTCCCTTCGTGGAAGCTTACAAAATTGACGATGTCATCAATACAATGCTGATCTTTGGATCGGATTCGATCATTGGTGTTAGAGCTGACAATTCCGTTTTTTACCAGCATCACGGAGATGGACTACATCCCATCCTCCAACGTGATATGTATACAAAGTTAGAACGCGAGGCATTGTTTAAACAGGTTGGCGGAACCAACGCCGTAACAAAAGATGCATTTCTAAAAGAAAATGAAATGATTACAGGAAAGGTCGGTCATGTAATGATGGATCAGCGCTCTTCCATCGGTCTTTTCACCAAATTAGATTGGAAGATTGCAGAATCTCAATTTATTTCAGAAAATAATTCTTAGTGAATGACCATAGCAATATTCATAAAAACAAACAGTGAAAGATCATAACAAGCACAAATTCAAGGGGATTTTAAAAGGTTTCTTTCACCAGTTGACATACCTGATGAAATCTATCTAAAGTACGTATCTGGTGCTGGCAGGAAAACAAGTAAGATGGTTCAAGTAGGGGCTGATGCCTTTTCTATCGATCCTGCAAAAATCAAATTGGAGACAACGAACACCACCCGCGTAGCGAACACCTCCCCTTCTGCGGCCATTGCCACATCTGATCTGAATGGAAAAGCGCTGCAGATTGCGTGTAGCAAAATTCTGGATCGGCTTAAAGAGGTCGCAGCTAAAAAACTAGATGTTAATGTTTCTTCCATTGAACTGGAAAACGAAGTGGTTCTGAGCAATGAATCTAAGACTGATTTGAATTGGGCATCACTCATTCAGGAAGCATTCGCTGCCCGTGTCTCACTAACTGAAAATGGTCACTACTCGACACCCCTTATTCACTTTGACAAGACAAAGGAAAAAGGGCATCCGTTTGCCTATCACGTCTACGGGACAGCAATTCTCACAGTAACCGTAGACTGCATTCGCGGCAGATACGACTTTGATTTCGTGAAGCTTGTGCATGATTTTGGGCAGAGCATGAACCTACCCGTTGATCTCGGTCAGATTGAGGGCGGACTGGTTCAGGGCATTGGCTGGATGACGATGGAAGAGTTACTCTACGACAAGGAAGGAAAGTTGATTTCGAATGCCCTTTCTACCTACAAAATCCCAGACATCTATTCCGACCAAAAGAGATCACCGTTGAGCATCTGAAAACAGAGGGACATGAAGCGGCCATTCAAAAATCCAAGGCTGTGGGTGAACCACCACTGATGTACGGGTTGGGTGCCTACTCCGCGATTCAAAATGCCGTGAAAGCCTATAATCCAAACTACCAACTGAAATTCCATGCACCCTTTACACCCGAGAAGGTGCTGATGGGATTGTATGAGTAAAGGGAAAAGTAACTACCAATACCTATCATTACAGGGTGATCAGACATCTTAATCCTAAGGAGGATGTCTGAAGAAGATACCGTGTCAAGCCTGCCAGTCAAACAAATTCATTGGCAGACTGGCACGGTATGACACACAGAAACTTTGCTAACGTGAGCATGTTGCTCGTAATCGTTAAATAATAGAGGTACAGCTAGCAACAGCAGTACTGATAGGATTGTAAGAGAAAGGAAAAATAGCTACCAAACCTGTCATGCCTGACGTGATCAGGCATCTTACAAAGAGTGTCAAGATATCGTGTCAAACATAGAATGATATAGGTAAACATTGCTTTCTACTTTGAGTCGTCACCTATTTCTCAAAGAATTTGAGCATTGAGCTCCTACTCTAAGTCTCTGAAACTCACTCCGACCTCAACCCCTGTGCCGGATTAGCCTGTGCGGACTTGATCGACTGTAAAAGCACGATCAATAACCCCAGAAGCAACACCAAAACCCCAGGAAGAACATAAAAGTACCATTTCACGGCAACCTGATAGGCGAACTCCGCCAGCCATTCCTGGATCATGTAGTTCGCCAGCGGTATCGCCAATGCAATCGCCACCAGAATGAGTGCAACATAGCCTTTAGAGAATTGCACGAGAATACTCCGAACAGAAGCGCCCAGCACTTTCCGAATGCTTATTTCCTTCGCTTTCTGTCCAATGGTAAAAGCAGAAAGCCCGATCAATCCCAAAATGGAGACAAAAATACAAATGAAAGAAAGTGCAGAAATCAACTGCAACTGGATCTGATCGGCTTGGTACTGCATCTCAAATTCTTTGTCGATGAACTGGTATTCAAAAGGGTGCGACGGATCAAATTTCGTGAACTGTTCTTCCAAAAAAGCAAGCGTTTCATCTATATTTTGACCTGCTATACGCACATGAAGCGTACCATCATCCGCCTCCATTCTTAGGAGGAACATGGGACTGATTTTGTTGTGCAGAGATTCGAAATTAAAGTCTTTGACCACTCCTACCACATGCATGTCAATTTCTCCATGAAAAAACCGTACTCGCTTATTAATAGGGTCATCTTTCCAACCCAATTCTTGTGCAGTTGTCTCATTGATGATAATGGCGCGGGTTTCACGTTTTCCATCTTCTGGCCGAAAATCTCGGCCATCCAGCAGCTCTATGCCCATCGTCTCAATATAATCAGGGCCTGACCAAATGGTGCGCATTGCCTGTTGTACCAGTTCTCCATCTCTTTCAACACGAAACACCTGGCCACCTACTCCCACTCCAGGTGTACCCCAAGCCGTGGTGATCGACCGAATATTGGGATGACTGGACAGCTCATTTCTTATTGCTGTCATTTTCCCAACTACAGTTGAGTCTCGGAGTTGAATGAGCACCACATTTTCACGATCAAAACCCACATCAGCCGTATTAAGGTAGTCGATCTGACGATTCATTAACACCACAAAAAGGATTACGAAAATCGAAACTGCAAACTGCAGCACAATCAACGACTTTCTTAACCATGACTCGGACTTGTTGGTGTGTGCACTCCCTTTCATTGCTGCTGTGATAGACAGGGAGGGGATGTAAACCGCCGGATATATACCTGAGAACAAACCAACTACCAACACGATGGCGATCATTCCCAGCGACAATGTTGGATTGCTCAGAAAATTAAGGCTTAAGTCTTTGTTAATCCAGCCATTCAAAGGGGAGAACTCCAATACTACAAAATCGACGATCAAAGCTAAAAACATCGCGAAGACAGAAAGCAACAACGCTTCTGAAAGTACTGAGATAAACAATTTGGTACGAGTAAAACCCAAGACTTTACGTACGCCCATCTCTTTAGTACGAACGACTGATCGAGCTGTGGCCATGTTCATATAGTTGATGCAAGCAAGCAAAATAATCAGCAGACCGATCGTCGCAAAAGTGTAAACGTACTTGATGTTGCCTTGTGCTTCATCGTCCGTAAGATTCGACTGAAAGTGAATGTCCTTCAAGGGCGTCAGGCTAGCAACTGCAGTACCTCCTATTTTCTTTCCAAAAGCCGAATAGTACTTATCAAAAATGATTCGGAACCTGTCATCCCATGCTGCATAGTTATAATCCTTGGGCATGAGCAGATAGGTATAGCTGTTCGGATTCCAGAAACCCTCAGATGTTCGGACAGGATCGTCCGATGCTGCGAGCCATCCTCTTTTCTGTATTTCGGAAAACAAGATTTCATATTTCAAATGGGAATTGTCTGGCAAGTCGGAGATCACAGCTGAAACCGTACGTTGATCTCCAGAGGGGAGCTTGATCACCTGGCCTACGGCAGGTTCATCACCATAATATTTTTTAGCCACGGACTCAGTCAGCACTGCTTTACCAGGGCCTGTGAGGCAAGACCTCCGATCTCCTTCCAGCACCTCATGTGTGAAAACAGAGAGAAAAGAGGAATCTGTTTCCATGATTCGCTCCTCGTAGTATTGTGCTGGTTGATCACTGTTTGGGTAGACGGTGATCATGGTGTCGTCATACCCATTGAAGCGAACGTAGTTGATGACCTCTGGAACATCTGCTTTGAGCAAGGGAGCCAACTCACGGGCGGTACGAGCTGTATTGAAGTCAGCGCCCTCTGCCTTCAAATGGTGGGATACCCGGTAGATCTGGTCACTCTGGTTATGGTGTGCATCGTAGTTGAGTTCGTTTTGAAGATACAGCAGCAGAATGATGCCAATGCTGATACCCAGTGTCAAGCCCAGTAAATTGAGTAGAGTATAAGCCCCTTCTTTGCGAAGAAAGCGGATGGCGAACTTGAGATGATTGAAAATCATGATCAGATTGGTGTTGGTACGTATCTTAAAAATATACAATTTCCCATTCCAGCTTGTTCGTGGAGACACGAACAAGGGCTATCCAAACGTTTTTTTTCTAGACCAAATCAGGATGAAAACTCTGCCAGCACTTGCTGCAAAAACAGGGGATTTCTCGCTGTCCTGCCCTGCAGCAGGCAAGCTCGAAATGGCGAGGTCTAGCTCCTCCTCCCCTCCAAAATTTTCAAAAATGATCTTGTCTGTATCTCCTCAATCGATAACCCTGTTGCCAGCACCTGTTCTTCGGAAAGTGCGCCACAATTCAGTCCCGTAAGGAAGTAGTTGAGCAGTCCTTGTCCAGTGGCTGCATCATCAAAAACTTCGCCAGTCAGTGTTGCCCTTGCCGCTTTTTCCACGAAGGTTTTCAGTCGGTGTGTTGCGTCTGCGTAGCTTTCCAAAAAGAACGAATAGACCGCTGCGTAGCGCGAAGGGAATTGTGCGGGGTGCAAGTCCCACCCTTGGTACAATCCTTTCCAAAGCGAATGTCGGGTATGATCAAACGCCTGTTTCCAGGTTCTATGTACTACCTCGGTGTTTTCCTTCATCTGTTCTACCGTCAAACCATCTCCGCGATGCGGGCCAATCGGCATCACATTGGTTGCTCCGTCTGCGAGCCAGAGACCAGTACTTCCCAGACTTACCTTCATCATATAGTGCGCAAAGTCGCATACTCCGTGCCCCATGTCCTGATATTTGGCGGTGATGTTGTTGGAAGCTGTATAGTCGTAGGTACCGAATGCCGTGGCAATCATCCGACCTTTGCTGGCTTCCACAAACTTTCGCAACGGGTTTTTTCCGTCCAGGTCGATCACTGCCTGCGTGGTCTCCACCATCATCTCACATTTGAGTGCCCCTGCTGCCAGCTCTGTATTTGCTTCAATCAGCTCAAACAATTTCACAAGCGTAGAAACCTGTTCTGGAATGGTGACCTTAGGCAGCATGACTACGAAGTTTTCAGGAAGTTTCCCGCCTGTTTTCCCAGCCAGTGTACTAACGAAAATATCCAGCGTTCGAGAACCGCGTTCCTTCAAATCTTCGGTGAATGGTTTAATTCGAATACCGATAAAAGGTGGGAGCGTTCTGGCTTCCACTCCTTTGGCTACTTCTATCGCGGCATTCTCTGCGGTTGCATCTTCCTCTTCCCACGAGCGGTTTCCAAAGCCATCTTCAAAATCAATTCTGAAATCCTCCACAGGTTCTTGCTCTAGCTTTTGAACTACTTTCTTGTAGACATCATCAGCCAGACCATTCTTTTCACTGATTCCCATTGCTTTGCCAAACGTGTTTGCATTTGGCGCATAGGTATGGATGGCATTCAGCGCTACTCTTCCCATTTTCTCCGCAGAGTCTGATTTGAACAAATCCGCTCCGCCATACACCGTGTGCACTGGCTGTCGCTCAGGACGATCTCCTGGATATATGCTCTGAAATTGCTTGTTTGCTTCTCCTAGTTCGGAAAGTATGGCCTCCGTATCTGAGGTAGGTATGGATTGATTCATAGTAGGTGTATAATGAGCAAAAGTAAAAGAAACACCCTCCTAACCTCCCTCAAGGGAGGAATTAGTTCATTGGATCAATGTTCAATTCCCTTCATAAGATTTCAATCTCTTATTTCGGAAGGACTCCAATTTACAAGTTAACTATTCAACCCACTCAACTACCTCGATAAGTAGAATATCCAAACGGACTCAACAACAAAGGAATGTGATAGTGTTCCGTGTCTTTGATTTCAAAAATAACAGGTACTTCGGGATAGAAACCTTGTGTTCCTTCCTTCTCAAAATAAGCCCCAGTCTCGAACAGCATTCGATATACGCCAGGTTGAATCACCTGATCCGTAGGAAGAAAATTCGCTACTCGCCCATCGCTATTTGTAATTCCGCTGGTAATGTCTTCCCATTCAATCCCATTCGGTTTCTGCAACGAGATTTGAATCCCCTCAGCGGGCTGTCCTTTTGCTGTATCCAAAACATGTGTGGTTATTTGACTCATGATAGTAATTTTTTTAGACGGAGCAGCGTGATTTTGTGTTGCTCGCCCATCGCAATTTGCAACTCATGCTCATAATCGTTCTTCATTCGTTCCTCCAGTAGCGCCAGCATTTCCTCCACCGATTTTCCGGTGGCACAAACAATAAAAATGAAGCCAAATTTCTCCTCGTAGGCCTTATTCAACTCCACCAATTTCTCCAATGCCTCCCGACTCGCTACCTGCACACCCTGCTGCTCCTCACCCGCCCAGTCTTTGGTCGTGGTGAATTTCTCTTCCAAGCTGGCTGTATCTCCAATTTTGGGATGGTGTTCAAATGCTTCCAGCCAATCATTTTCGAAACAGTAAAACCAGACCTTTTCTGCGTTTCTTAAAAGGCTCTCTTCTGTCTCGTATGGGCCGCTCCTGATCATTTCAGCAACCCAATTGGTGGACCCGCAACATTTGGTCAGTTCGGAAACTGCCTGATCGTAGGTCAATTGGTTTAGTTCATTTAAGGTCATAATTGTTAATCAATTGTTCCCCATAATCTTAATCTACTAATTCCTCCATCAGGAAAAATGCTCAGCCGAACGTGTGTAAATGGCCCATGATTCTCAATCTCTTTGTCGTAAAAATGCTCATGATGCGCCTTTAATTTCGATTGTGGAAGCAGTGTTTCCCATTCCATCTTATCCACGTTGTCATTTTCAGACACACAACCTTCGATCATACAGCGATCAGGATAATTGCCTTTGAAATGATGTGTATCAACCATGACCTCCTTTACAGCTCCTTTTCTCGCTAACCGCACAACTACCCAATCCCGATTGTTCGGTGTTCTGTTTCTCTTCGTCTCCCAGCCATCGCCCATGTTTACACCCTTCCCTGGCATAATCAGATTGTCCATGTGGCTGAAAAACATGTCGTTGCACAGAATTGATTTTGCACCATTCTCGGCTGCTGCTAAATCCACAGGTTCAGTCTTGTCCAGCCGATCCCAATCCTTTTTTACCTCTCCGTATACTTTCAGTCGGGCAACGCCTCCGTCGGGATAAATATGAAGTTTCACATGTGTAAATCTCGAATCATTTTCTATTTCAAAGAAATGCTGGCTTCCTGGCTCGAGTTGCGAACGGGATAATATCCAAGCCCATTCAGCACCCTCGGCATCTTCCTTTTCACTAAAACAGGCTTCAATGGCGCATTCAGGTGGGTGGTTTCCCAAAAAATGGTTGGTGTCCACATCCACTCCACGAATGACCCCAGGAGCACCAAGCTTCACAATACACCAATCGTGCCCATCCGTTCGTTTACGCCTCGACTCCCATCCGTCCATCCATTTTCCATTCTCGGTGTATTTGTCTTCGATGAAAATCCCACGACCAGGTTTGATCAGATTATCCATCGAAGCAAAAAAATCGTCGGTGCAGGTAATTGCCTTTCCACCCAACTTCTCGGATGCCAAATCAATCAATTCTGTAAATGCAGGTTTTTTATTGCTCATTTCTGGTTAGTACTTTCCCTTTCCCAAATGCATCAAATGCTCCATCGTTGTAGACCAAATCGCCAGCGACATACGTCCGTCTGATAATACCATCCAATTGATGTCCCAAATAGGGGGTGATCTTGTGCCTGAAGTTAATAATCTCCTTCGTGACTTCAAATGAATCTTCTGGATCCCAGACTGTCAGGTCAGCATCGTATCCTTTAGCTATTTTTCCTTTTCTGTTCTCCATTTTTAAAAATGCTGCCACATTGGAACTCATCAATTGAGAAATGTCAGCCATTGAAAAGCCATGAACCTTGGCTTTTGTCCAGAACACCGGCAAGTTGAATTGCAGCCCGGCTATTCCTCCCCAAGCCTTTTTCAGATTCCCAGAGTCCAGCTCTTTGATTTCAGGTAATGCTGGAGAATGATCCGAAACGATAAAGCTGAACAGGCCTTCTTTGGCCGCCTGCCAAAGCTTATCGTTGTTTGCACGCTCCCGAATGGGTGGTGCGCATTTATACTGTGTTTGCCCGTCTGGAATTTCCTCAGCATTGAAAAACAAATAGTGCGGGCATGTTTCGGTAGAAATTGGCAATCCTGTTTTTTTGGCTTTGGCCAGGGCTTCGATTGAATTGGACGAGGAGAGGTGGACAATGTGAATGGGAGTTTCGAATTCTTCACACAAGCTGATCATCAGTTGGATCGCTTCGTCTTCCCATGATTTCGGTCTGGACTTCAGGTACGCCTGATAGCTCTTCGGGTTCTCATCCAGCAATTGTTGCCCACCATGCGGCGTGTCCAGTTCGGCATGTACCAATAGTGGAACGTTGTATCGTTTCAGAATGGGCAGTCCCTTCCTCAAGTCTTCTTCGCTGACATTCGGAAATTCATCGATCCCAGAATGGGTCAGGAAAGCCTTGATTCCAAAGACGCCACTCTGGATCAGACCTTCAAGCTCATCCAAATTTTGGGGAACGATTCCACCCCAAAATCCGCAATTCACATGGAGCTTGCCTTCGGTTGCTGCCAGCTTTTTTTCAAAAGCTTCTCGTGTGGTTGTTACGGGATCGGCGTTGAGTGGCATTTCGATGAGAGTGGTAATCCCTCCTGCTGCTGCTGCTTTGGTTGCCGTGTCAAATCCCTCCCATTCCGTCCTTCCTGGCTCGTTGATATGCACATGGCAATCGATCATTCCAGGCATGATAACAGAGTTACCTACATCCTGAAGGGGGAAATTTTCCGAGGCTGCAGCACCCATTTCGATGCGTTCGATTTTGCCACTCTCAACAACTACCGTTGCTTCCACCAATTGATTATCGATTAAGACTCGTTTGCTATGGAGACCGAAACACTTATTCATGAGTTTATTAGAGCTAATTTTTTCACCGTTACTAAAACTAAATTGAAGATCATGAGAAAGGTTCTTTTATCTAGCTAAATAGACCATCAATACCCTAACCAAAAACACCCCCCCAATCAAAGCACCTTCACATGCTTGAATTTTTTACTTTTTTTCTTGACAAAAAAAGTATCGGAGCGGCGATCCGCCAAAAAAAGTCATGCCTACGCGGCTCGGAAAGATTTTAAAGCCTTCACACACAAGCCCTCACCACCGCTGTTCCACGACGGCTCCAAATCTTCATCCCCTCCCTCCTGGATGCATCAAAATCACAGCCTTTAACTTGGGCATTCTTGAGTTTTTACAACTGATGTCATCACTCAATTTTTGCGCCTTGCAAAATCCACGCACGAATCAACTCTCGCTCCGGATCGGTCATATTCGTTTTATTTCCCAGTGGCATCGTCTGGGTTCGCACGGATCGTACCATGATGCGCTCGGCTTGCTCCTGAATCTGATCTGGCGTATCAAACATTACATTGTTCGGAGCCTGATTCCATAGATCGTCTGTCGGAGTAGCTGAGTGACATTGCACACATCTTGTTTGCACAATTTCATTTACCTGCTGGAATGAGACATCACCATAGGTGTCATCCACTCTCTCAAAAGCTGGAGAAGTGACTAAAGCCAGCGAGATCAATCCAACAATGGAAACGGGTAAAATGTATTTCGGTTTTTCTCCACGCTCGTGGAGGTTCCAGAAGTGCTTGATTCCAGCGCTTGCCAGGGTGAGTACCATCAAAATGATCCAGTTGAAATCATGACCGTAGGTACTCGGAAAGTGATTGCTGATCATGATAAAGATGACCGGAAGCGTCAGGTAGTTATTATGAAGCGATCGTTCACCTGCTTTTTTCCCCAAGGACGTATCCAACGGTTGACCTAAGACGGCGGCCTTTACCAATGCCTTTTGGGAAGGTATAATGACAAAGTACACGTTCCACGCCATGATCGTTCCGATCAATGCGCCTACATGGATGTAAGCAGCTCTGCTACTGAAGACCGTGGATAAAAAATAGCTGGTAGCTACCAGGATAAGGAAGCCAATAATGGCGAACAGCACCGGCTTTTTGATCAACGGTGATTTGCACATGGCATCATAGATGATCCAGCCAAAGACCATCGAGCCAACGCCAATAGCAATCGCAGCAGAAACAGTCAGATCAGCAACCTGAGGGTCAATCAGGAAAGACCTTGCATCCATGTAATAGACGATGGTCAAAAGAGTAAATCCCGAAATCCAAGTAAAGTAGGCCTCGTACTTGAACCAGTGAAGTGTTTTAGGAAGCGTCTTAGGTGCAACTTTGTATTTTTCCAAAAAGTAGAACCCACCGCCATGAATCGCCCATAGATTCCCAGCCAATTCGTCGCGCACTCCGTCTGTCCTGTTGAGGTTGTTTTCAAGAAAAATAAAATAGAAGGATGCGCCAATCCACATAATTCCCACAACCACATGTGCCCACCTAATGATGAGGTTGAGCCACTCCATCGTGAAGCCTTGCATGGGTGTATCTCTTATAAGCCAGTAAACTAGAAATCCTACTAGCAGCACAGAGGAGATAACAATTAGAACCCTTCGTATCTGCTTGACCAGCACAATCCGCTCTGAAAGATCATAGGTGTATTCTGTCAGGTCTTTTCCCTTCACCTCCAGCTCCATGATTTTTTTCACGAAAGAAAGAATCACCACTGAGGCAATTACGATAAGTGCACATCCGATGAGAAAGAAAATGATCATTCAGGTCTGTTGGTAAAGTTTTTTATCATCATTTCATTTCTCTGGTCGGTGTCATGCCGTGCGTAGACACGGTATCTTCCGTCATTTCTAGCTTACTGAAGATGCCTGATCTAGTCAGGCATGACAGTTGGTGAAGCAAAGAATCTCTTGCTAGGAGACTCTCAGGGCGTCCATCACGCAGCCACCACCCTAAGCGCCTCAGAGTGACGTCTGGCTTCTTTATTACTTCTTTATTATCAAAAACACTTTTACTTTAAGGATCAAGTTAAATCTAGTCAATTGATGGGATTCTGGTTAAAAATTAACGAGTGGCTTTCAGACAATCAAAAGGTTGTACTCCTGGTTGTGATCGATAGCCAGGGCAGCAGCCCCGGAAGACAAGGCTTTAAAATGGCTGTTAATGAAAAACATGAACTCACTGGATCAATCGGCGGGGGGATCATGGAACACAAGCTGATCGAGTTGTGCAAGGAGGATTTATTGAAACGAGACTTTGATCCCTTCATCAAGAAGCAAATTCATCAGGCAAATATTTCCCAAGACAAATCTGGGATGATATGCTCGGGGGAGCAGACGATTGCTTTTTACGAACTGGGTCCTCCAGACCAACAGTTATTTGGTGAAATAGTTGAATGGTCGCGTGGTACCGTTTGCTTTAGTGATCAGGGACTTCATTTCGATAGTGGCAGTTCGCAAACGAGCAGATTCGACTTGAGGCTTGAGGCCAAAAGCTGGATGCTCAAAGAAAATCTTGCTCACCTCCCAATCCTGCACATCATCGGTGGCGGTCATGTAGGGCTTGCTTTGTCACGTCTTGCTCATGAGTTGAGTTTTGAAATCAAGATCTACGATGATCGAAAAGACCTCAATACTGTTGAGCAAAACAAATGGGCGCATTCGGTTCACGTCTCAGACTATTCTCAAATCGGTGATCTTATCCCGAACGGAACTGGCGATTTCGTGGTATTAATGTCCTTCGGGTATCAGACGGATAAGATTATCTTGGGAAATCTGATCGACAGAGATTTCAAGTACCTCGGAATGATGGGAAGCAAGGAAAAGGTGAAGAAGTTGTTTAAAGAAATGATCCAGGAAGGTATTTCGAAGGAACAAATGGCACGAGTCCGTGCGCCCATAGGAATTCCGATTTCCAGCAAAACACCGCAGGAGATAGCGATTAGTATTCTGGCCGAAATTATTCAAGTGAAGAACCAGTAGCGATACTCCCAGATTTCCGATGATTTCACTCAGCTGCCGCTGGAGAAGGTTACGTGTCGATGAAAACCAAAATTTCAGTAAATTGTAAGAAACCTAACCTCATTCCTATGAAAACCAAGTCCATCTCACTCGTAGTATTCCTACTCCTCTCAAGCTCCCAGTTATTATTCGCCCAGTGGACGGCAGAGCATATCATGAAATTCAAATCCGTGATTGACACTGAGGTTTCCCCAGATGGAAGGTTCGTAGCCTACGTGGTAAGAGAGCCTGTCATGAAGGGTGAAAAGTCGGAGTATCTCAACCAAATCTGGGTAACGGATGTGGACGGGACTTTCAATGAACAGTACACGCAAGGTGAAAAATCGTCATCATCACCGAAATTTTCACCTGATGGTCGATCCATCGGCTTTCTTTCTTCCCGCACTGAAAAAACGCAAGTTTGGACTATGCGATTAATGGGTGGCGAGCCTGTTCAAATCACGAACGCAAAAGAAGATGTATCTCAGTTTAGTTGGTCACCAGATGGAGAGTCTATCGCCTATACCATGAAAGATCCTTTGACCGAGGAAGAAGAGCGTCAGAAAAAGGAAAAAGAGGATGTGATTCTCGTAGATAAAAACTTTAAATACAATCATCTATATACCACATCAGTCAAGAAAATCGATGATGAAACAGCGGTAAAACGCTTAACAACTGGCGATTTCCATGTCAATAGTTTCGACTGGTCTCCTGACGGTAAAACCATTGCTTTCTCTCATGCAGATGACCCAACGATCAACACTGGCGGTATTATGGTAGATATTTCGACTGTTCCCTCAGATAGTGGAGCAGTGAAAAAACTTGTAGCACGAGCAGGTGCTGACAGAGACCCAAAATATTCTCCTGATGGCAAATGGATTGCTTTCGAATCACACGGTGGAAAGCCAGAACGAGTTGGGTTAAGTGACATTTACAAGATTTCTGCGACTGGCGGAAATATCATCCCGCTGGTTCAAACCCCAGACAGAAATGCCAATATCGTGTCATGGAGTGCTGATGGTAAATTCCTAATGATTTCAGAAACCATGAAGACATCTGGAGTGCTGATGGCTGTCCCCTCAGAAAAAAATGTGCAAGCTTTTTCAGGTGATAACCTCACGTTTACTGATTCTGAAATTGCAATCCTGACGTCTCAGGAAGGAACAAGCGGAGCATTCTCTGTCAATGCCAAGACAGGCACCATGAGCTGCGTATATGAAGATCCAGATACTCCGGAGCAGGTTTTTCACTCAAGTTTGACCTCCAGTACGAAGAAAAAATTAAGCGAGGTAAGTACAGATGTAGAGATACCAGAAATGGGCAAGACCGAATTGATCAGCTGGAAATCCTCCTTTGATGGATTGGAAATAGAAGGCCTGGTAACTTATCCTATTGGCTACAAAAAGGGAGATAAATACCCTGTCATTCTACAAATTCACGGCGGTCCTGCCGGCGTCTTCAGAAAGAACTTTACCGGGAGTCCATCCATTTACATGACGCAATTTTTTGCACAAAAAGGGTATGTGGTGATTCGACCGAACCCGCGAGGAAGTTCGGGTTACGGGAAAGATTTCCGTTACTCCAATATTCGGGATTGGGGTTTTGGTGACTACGAAGATCTAATGTCCGGAGTGGATCACCTGATCAAAGAAGGGGTGGCAGATAAAGACAAACAATACGTGATGGGTTGGAGCTACGGTGGCTACATGACCAGCTGGGTAGTTACTCAAACGGCTCGTTTTAAAGCCGCAAGTATGGGTGCGGGTTTACCCAATTTGGTGAGCATGACCACAACCACAGATATTCCAGACTATCTGGTAGCTCACCTGGGAGGAAAAGAGGTTTGGGAAGATTATGAGGAATATGAAAAGCATTCGGCCATTTATCAGATAAAAAATGTAAAGACTCCAACACAGGTGATTCATGGAGCCAATGACAAGCGTGTTCCTTTTACTCAGGGCCAAGAATTTTACGTAGCGTTAAAAAGAATGGGAATAGATACTGAAATGATTGTTTACCCACGAACACCACACGGACCTAGAGAACCTAAACTTCTAATGGATGTTTCGCCGAGGATTTTGGCGTGGTTTGAGCAGTTTTAGGAAGGTATTCCAACAGCAATTTCAATTGCTAAATAAGTGCAAAAAAGAGAAGAGATCCTTGCAGGATCTCTTCTCTTTTTCACTAAGCCTACAATCTTTCCGTCGTTTCCCCCGCCATAATTTTAAATGGCAATCTATTCTGTGCTGGAGGGAATAAGCAAGTGGTATAATCAGAGAAACTACAGGGAGGATTGTACGCGTAGTTAAAATCTAAAACCACAGAGCCGTCCTCTTCGGGTTTAAACTTCAGGTACCTCCCGGACCCATAGGTCTGATTTGCTGAAGTTTCATCACTGAACATGATGTGTCCATCTCCAACCAGAATTTCAAACTGTTCTCCCTGGTACTCGAATGATATTGTTCCAATAAAAGTTGTCGTTCTTTCAAAGCTGACGTTGCTCGGCACCACCATCTCTTTTGGCTGATCATAGGGTTTGAATTGAGCATTAAATATGAAGTCTGTGGTCAGGTCAAAACGCTTGTAACCTTTGAAGTCTGTGAAATTCGGATTTTCAAGATCACGCACCCTCAAGTATCGATCCTCTCCATAGGTAGCTACACGCCAACTAAATCTGTCATGATACAAGTCCAGGCTATTCCCGAATTCGTCGAATTGTAAAGCTCCCTGATTAACAATTGAATCTTTTTCAGTCCTTGCAACAACACCCTCTGCAGGTGTAAATAGTACAGAATCACTTGACAACACAAATGATCCCAGAACATCGGGAATACCATCTAAATCAAGAACGTGCTCATTATTCTCTGCTCCACCAAACCGATTGGGCGTCATCGGGTCAAGTTTGGAAAAACTGATTAGTTGCAAATAAAAAGGCCGATTGTAGGCCAAACCTTCCATTGTGATCTCTTCGAACGTAGTTAAGTACGCTTCGTCAATTTCGACTCTTCGCTCAGTCGGTTGACATGAAACGATTGTAGAAATCAATGCTATTACTATAATTTTCTTCATGTCAGTTGAAATTGATTCATCTAATCTAGCATCTTGTCATAACCCTCAATGGCCTGAATAATCAGCCTCACTGCTTCCACGTAAAATTCGGGATTGATGTTTTCAAACTCATCCGTAGCTCGATGATAATCGACGTGATCATCAACGCCAAAGTAGATAAACGGAATATTGCGTTCATGAAAAGCCTGATGATCTGAATTATCGGTCCAGTCGTCCAGCTCCTCATCGTTTGGATCATCATGCCCAAACCAGAGCTTTATTGGAGAATTGATAGCATCCAATGGAGGCCTCAATTGTGGGTAGTGGTACAATCCTGTAGCCCATAATTTCAGACTGTCTGTATGAGAAATCATATCCAGATTTACATTCAGAGAAACCTTGTCTAGGTTTACTGGAAAATTATCTACTAAGTACATGCTTCCTGCTAGCCCGACTTCCTCAGCATCTACCGCAGCAAAAATTAGGGTATGCTTGAGAGATTTGGATTTGAAATACTGAGCCATCGCGAACAAAGAAGCTGTCCCTGATCCATCATCGTCAGCTCCATTGAAAATTTTTCCATTAATTATGCCCAGGTGGTCATGGTGAGCTGTGATCACAATTACTTTGTCTGTCTTTCCAGGAATCATCACCGCGATGTTGGCTCCCTCCAAGGTGGTATCTGGCACGTTGCTAAAATCTTCCAAGGGATCAGAAATGGGAAAAGCTCGCTGCCTTCGTCTGCCCCCAATAGTATGGCTAAAGGATTGGCTATACCCATTTTCAAAGGCTGCTGCAACGTCCAGCTCTTTGAACCTTTTTACAATAAATTGTTGTCCCTTCAAATTCCCTTTCGTGCCAAAACCTCTTCCTTCTAGGGAATCATGGGATAAAATTTGCAGATCAGACAACAGCTTTTCTTTGTCGATTTCAATCGTATCACTTGCAGATTTCTGGTTGCAACTGGTTAGGGAAAAAATGAGCGTCAGTAGGGTTAGGTATTTCATAGATTTTTCAATTTGACATTTCTTACGTTATCCTTTACTTCTTGCGAAAGACAGGTTGTTCAGGCAAGTTCGTCAAATCAACGATTTTTCCATTTTGAATAACCGTCGAAAGCGTGCGAATATTACTAATTTCTTTTAATGGATCTTCTTCCAAAATAATCATATCAGCAATTTTCCCAACTTCAACCGTTCCGATTTCTTCCAACTTTCTAGCTGCCATTGCTCCATGCTTGGTTGCACTCATTATGGCTTGCGCTGGTGTCATACCCAATTCTACCAGCCCTTCGATGGCAATGATACTCCCAATTCCCGGTTCCTGATTTTCTGGCTTAGGTCGACGCTGAAGTTCAGGGGCAGCTCCATGATAGTTATCTGTCCCTATTGTCAAAATACATCCTGCCTTAATCATTTTCTCTGCATTTATTCTGGCAATATCCATCCAGAGTTCCTGTTGTTGCAATTCGCGACGTTGCTCGGCTGTGGACTTTTTTCTGTCCTTGGGAAATCCTTCATCCTTCTTCTTTGCAGCTGCAATTGCTGCGGTTTTCTTCACAAGATGTTGTTGCCATACATCTCCAGTAAGGGTGTTGGAGAGCATTGCTCCAATTACTCCACGTTCTAAAATCTCATTGATGATTTCATCAGTCAACTCTCGACTGGAGTGCTCAGGGTGTTGAATAAGGTCTATCCCAGCTTCGATTGAAAGTAGTAAACCTTCAAGGTTCGTGGAATGTGTTTCGGCAACCAACCCTCGCTTGTGTGTTTCATCTACAAGAACTTTCTGCGTACGGGGCGAAAACGTGATCATTTCGGGGTTCGCAAAATGACTGGTGCCACCGTACTTAATAAAATCAGGTCCAAGGTCAAGGTATTTGTTTATTGCAATTCTCAACTCTCCCGGAGTCATGTCCAACATCGCTTCCCCAGAACCCTGAGTGATGAAATCATTCCAGTGCTCCTGAAAGGCTGTTATCTCTGATTCTCTCGTCAAACCCCATGATACAGAGAATGGCCCTCCCCATCCAACAATATTTCCTGCAACCAGCATTCTAGGTCCGATGAATTCTCCTTTTGCAATCTTATCTCTTACCTCCATGAGAGGAAGCAAAGCTCCAAAACTGTCTCGGATCGTCGTTACACCATGTTTAAGTTCCAATTGGACAAACTCTGCAATCAATTCAGTGTTTCGCTCACCGTATTTTACGATGGTTTCTGGTCGACTGGATCCACCATAAAGCGAAGCATGAACATTGGAATCAATGAACCCGGGAAGCAGGAACTTACCCTTTCCATCTACAATTTGAGACTTTCGTGGCGCGTTGATATCGCCATCATTCCCAATTTCCGTGATCCTGCCATCTATAGAAACGATGGTTTGGTTTTCAATTGCGGGGCCTCCATTCCCATCAATCAGCGTTATGTTCCTAACAACCAGAGGTTCGCCAGATTGCGAAGTGGCAGTAAAACAGATAAGTATCAGAAATAGGATGGTCAAATGTTTCATGATGACTTTTTTCTTCTAAGGTAGCAAAATGAAGATTGGAGATGGATCGTCAAAGGCTACCAATTGGTGTTATTCAATTATCCTGTTTTGGATGATCCCATTTTTAAGGACTGCCTCAATGGACAATGTATTCTCAATAGACTCCAAAGGATTCCTGTCTAGCAAGATCATATCTGCAAATTTCCCTACCTCAATAGTCCCTAAGCTGTCCGACACATTAAGCATTTTTGCTGCATTCAAGGTTCCCATCTTGATAATACCAAGAGGCTCAATTCCTCCCATTTCCAATATTTGCATTTCTTCATGCAAACTGTAACCGTGAAAATTGAAGTCATTACCAGTATCAGTTCCTAACACCATATTCAAACCCATAGCCAGCAGTTTTTTGATATCTTTTACTTGAGTCTGGTAAAGGGTTTCGAGTGTTATTTCATCCAACCCAAAATACTCTTTCGTCATCTCCTCCATCCGTTCTGCCTTGGCTAGTGCTGCAGGTGTTATTAGCATTTTTAGTTCTTCTTCTGGATACGCTTCATTAAGAGCAGGCACTTCCATCCAATCAGGATTCAATGGATAAGCAAATGATTTGTCGATCATCAACGTGGTTACAACGGAAGCATCCCGATCGATCAATTTATCTATTGCGATTGTGTGATCATCATTTTGCCAGTCAATTTCTATCCCCGTAAAATGTACCAGATTTTGAACGCCCCCTTCTACAGCCATCAGAAATTCCTCATTATCACTCACATGTGCAAATACCTCCAGCCCATACTTGGAAGCCTCTGCGACCGTTTTGTTAATAAAAGTCTGAGGCATGCGCTCTACAAAAGGTGGAGCTGGTCCATCTTCAATGGTCAGTTTGATACCAAGGGTCGGATGCTTAGCCACTTCCTTAACCAGTTCTCTGATTTGTGCGGTGTCCCTTAGAAAAAATACCGTCTCTCCTTCGATCCAATTACTACTAGCATACGTTTTCACCGGATGCCTTCCTTCCATTGTAAAGTGCTGGCTGGTGTGATATACTCGAGGTGCTGGTTTCGCATTTTGAGATCCTAGTTCTCTCATACGAGCGTACATCTCGTTGCTTGCAGTGCTACCACCAGGAACAAATATGGACGTAACACCATAGTGAACAAGTCTGGAAAAATCGTTCTCAAAATCTGTTGTGTGCACATGGCAGTCAAATAAACCGGGCATCAAGTACTTGCCAGTCCCGTCGATGATCCTTTCGGCCGCATTGGTTTCCTCAGATGTGATCTGTTTGATTAGGCTATCCTTAACTGCCACGTTGACGCTTGCTCGCATTGGTGCACCGGAACCATCGATCAGGTTTACATTAGTGATTATGAGGTCGTACTTTTCAATGTTTCCTCCGCAGCTAAGCAGAAGGAGAAGTGAAAAAAGCCTGGCAAGTTTCATGATGCTTTATCTATTTCTTCAGTGCATCCGTCGGTTTCGGAACCCAATGTCCAAGACCACCTGCCCGCTCATCGTTGAACGTAGTGGGGACATCGTTTGCTTCTGTTCGCTGGCTCCAAGTAACACTCTCCGTACCATCGTCACGTCGTTCCATGGTAATGCACTCTTCGACAGGACACACGATCGAACAGAGATTACAGCCCACACAATTTTCGTCAATAATCTCTGGCACTCGATTTTCACCTTCACCCTTCAATCTGATGGCTTGGTGTGCTCCATCTTCGCATGCGATATAGCACAGCTGACAGCCAATGCATTTCTCTTCGTTGATGTCTGCAACGACCTTGTATTTGAGATTCAGGTTTTCCCAGGTCTTTACGTTATCGAGCGCCTTCCCTCTCATCTCATCAAGCGTGTCAAAGCCTTTCTCCTTCATGTAGTTTTCCAAACCTGGAATCATCTCACGGATGATACCAAACCCAAAATGCATCACTGCAGTGCAAACCTGAACATTGGTCGCTCCAAGCAAAATGTACTCAACGGCATCACGCCAGTTTTCAATTCCGCCAATTCCAGAAATTGGCAAGTCAACATTCTGTGCGCAGTTCTTTACCATGTTCAGCGCTATGGGCTTCACCGCTGGACCACAGTAGCCACCGTTGGTGCTTTTACCATCAACAATGGGATAAGGAACGAAATTATCGATGTCTACTCCTACCAGACTCTGAATGGTATTGATTAGTGAAATAGCATCTCCATTTCCTTGTTTTGCAGCTCTTGCTGGCTCCACAATGTCAGAAATGTTTGGTGTCAGTTTTACAATCACAGGAATTGTGGAAACTTCCTTTACCCAACCAACAATCGTTTTAAGGACCTCTGGCTCTTGTCCAACTGCGGAACCCATTCCTCGTTCACACATGCCATGTGGACAGCCAAAATTTAGCTCAATGCCATCGGATCCTGCATTCTGAACATCCTTAACAATTTGATGCCATTCTTCTCTCGTTTCCACCATCAATGAGGCAATCACCGCATGATCGGGGAAGTACTTCTTTACCTCTTCAATTTCTTTGAGGTTGTCTTTGAGTGGGCGATCCGTGATCAGTTCGATGTTATTCAATCCTATTAGCCGACTATCTCGATAATTCACACCTCCGTATCTGCTGGAAACATTCACGACAGGCACACCAAGCGTTTTCCATACCGCTCCACCCCAGCCAGCATCAAAAGCCTTCATCACCTGATAGCCAGAATTTGTCGGTGGTGCTGACGCTAACCAAAAGGGATTTGGAGATTTTATTCCTGCAAGATTTGAACTTATGTCTGGCATCGTTTTGATTTTAGATTATTGGATTGATTCGATTCGTTCGATTGAAACATTATTATTCACTTAAGAATTTATCAATTCCACTCGCCGCTCCTTTTCCTTCTGCTGCGGCATTCACCACTTCTGCACCTCCGTTTACTGCATCTCCTCCAGCAAAATATTTTGTTACTCCTATTCTGCCAGATTCATCAATTACAATTCGTCCTTTGCCGTCCATCTGAACTCCTTCAATTTGACCTAGGAATTCTTTTTGCTTGATTTGGCCAGTTGCCTTGATGACCATGTCACAGGCAATCTCAAATTCAGACCTTGCTACTTCTTTTAGCTGGTTTCCAGAAGCTTCCGTTTTGACAAATTTCACGCCTTCCACTTTTCCATTACCCAGTATTTCGATTGGCTGCGCATTGAAAAGTCCCCGAACACCTACACCTTTTGCTAAATCATACTCAAATTCATACGCACCCATTTCTTCAGTCCCTCTTCTGTAGCTCAAAATGACAGATTCAGCACCCATCCTCGCAGATTCAGAAGCAGCATCCATTGCGGTATTTCCTCCTCCAAGAACAATTACATTCTTTCCTATTTCTGTCTTGTGATGATTTTGCCTTAACTCTTCAATCAATTCAGTGGCCCCAACGCAGTTCTGGAGATCTTCTCCAGGTAACCCCAGCATAGAGGTATTCCCCAGTCCGATACCAACAAAAACGGCATCATAATCTGATTCGATCTTTCGAAGATCGTCGCCTCCAACAGGCGAATTGTACTTGACCTGATAGCCAAATTGGTTTTGGAGGTACTCCATCTCGTCGAGCACTTCCTCATTCTCAATTTTGTATGGAGCCACGCCATGAACTGTCAATCCAGAGGGTTTATCCTTTGCTTCAAAGATGTCAACGGCATAGCCAAGCGTTCGGAGTTCGCACGCACATGAAATCCCAGAAGGGCCAGCACCAATAATGGCGACCTTTTTCCCGTTGGGATCTCCCAACTTGAATAGGTTCTTATTTTCGTCGATTGCTTGTCTTGTGGCAAAATTCTGTAAGCGCCCTATCTCGATTGGCTTTACATTTTGCTCATTGTATACACAGGCACCTTCGCACAGTACTTCTGTTGGACATACCTTCCCACAAGCATTTCCAAAATAATTGGATGCATAAATTGTTTCTGCAGAGCCAGTCACATTCCCTGAACTTATTTGACGGATAAAGAGTGGAATATCAATAGCTGTCGGGCAAGCTGTTTGACAAGGAGCGTCATAGCAAAACAGACATCGTGAACTTTCGTAGTACGCCTCTGTCTCATTCATCAGGGGTTTGATCTGACTGAAGTTCTTACTGAATTCCGACTCGGAGGTTGGTTTATTGAACTCACCCATTAGAGATAATTAAGAATTAAAAGATTGGAAAATTGTAAAATTGGTTATCATTTCTTCTTTTCAAATTCCCTTAAATATTTTATGAATCCTCCGATTTGCTTAGAGAGACTAATTAATTGCTTATGAAATTGGTCATATTCATTGTTGTCAATGAAACCCGCTTCTTTCAGTATGTAAAGCTGATTTCTTACTTCACCTGCTGATCCCTTTGCATACTTCAGGAATCGAATGAAATCTGGATTATTGTTGTATTCAAAACCCTCCGCGATGTTATTAGAGACCGAACAAACGGCCCTTCGAAGCTGATCTTTCATTCCCCAATCGCTTTTAAGTTTTCCAGTCTCTGTTAGCTTATAAAGCTCTGCCGCAATTTTTACCGCATCCTGCCAAACTTCCAGATCTTCAAACTGGCTGATTTTCGTCGATACTTCTCTTAGTCTTAAATCTTCCAATTCTTAATCTTACAATTCTACAAGTTTCCCATACGTCTCTGGCCTTCGATCCCTGAAGAATTGCCAGGTTGACCGAACTTCATCAATCATATCCAAGTCGAATTCTGAGATCAAAAGTTCATCGTCATATTCTGAAGCCACATCAATCATTTGCCCTCTCGGGTCTACATGGTAAGAGGTTCCGTAAAACCGACCGAGGTTCCAGGGTTTCTCCTCACCAACTCTGTTGATACATCCCATAAAATAGCCGTTCGCCGCTGCATGAGCAGGCTGTTCCAACTGCCACAAGTATTGCGATAAGCCAGCAACCGTCGCACTTGGATTGTAGACAATCTCTGCTCCATTCAAACCCAACACTCTTGCTCCATCTGGAAAATGTCGATCATAGCAGATGTACACTCCAACTTTTGCGTATTTCGTTTGAAAGACCGGATAGCCAAGGTTTCCAGGTTTGAAGAAGAATTTTTCCCAAAACCCTGTCGTATGTGGAATGTGATTTTTTCTGTATTTCCCAAGAATAGACCCGTCCGCATCAATGACCACAGCAGTGTTGTACAGAAAGCCCGCCTGCTCTTTTTCGTAGATGGGAACCACCATGACCATATCGTACTTCTTCGCCAGTCCTTGCATCCGTTCTATTGTTGGACTCGGAATGGGCTGAGCGGATGCATACCAATCTTTATCCTGTCCAGGGCAGAAATAAGGTGTGTTGAATATCTCCTGTAAGCACAGGATTTGAACGCCTTTCTTTCCTGCTTCTTCAATGTATGGAATATGCTTGTCCTCCATTGCCTGCATAATCTCTGCTATGCTTCCCTCTCCCTCCGTCATTGGAAGGCTCATTTGTATAAGTCCTGATTTGATCTTTCTTGGCATCTTGTTTTAGTTAATTGGTAAACTAGTTGAACAGTAGGTGAAAAGAACTGGTCTACAATTTTCCATCTACTTTGTTTCTGAATACGAACTGGCCGTATCCTTTGTCAATCTTCACATCACCATCGTCGATGGCAACATTCCCTCTTAGTATCACGGTCTTTGTTTTTCCGATCACTTCTTTCCCTTCATAGGCCGAATAGTTTGTGTTCATGTGATGCGTGTCGACCGAAAGTGTATGCTTCTCCTCTGGATCAAAAATGACTAAATCGGCATCTGATCCGATGGCCAGACATCCTTTCTTTGGATACATACCGAACAGCTTGGCTGCGTTCGTTGAAGTCACCTCCACGTATTTTGGTAAGGTGATTTTTCCTGTTTTCACTCCTTCAGAAAACAGCAATTCCATTCGGTGTTCGATCGCTGGGTGTCCATTCGGAATTTTAGAGAAATCATCTTCACCCATTTTCTTTTGTTCCCAGGTAAATGGGCAATGGTCAGTCGCGACCACTTTTACAAGCCCTTGGTCAAGTCCTGCCCATAGATGTTCGATGTCTTTCTTCTCCCTCAATGGTGGACTCATCACCCATTTAGCAGATTCGAACCCTTTGTCGTAAAGAGAAGCATCCAGCATCAGGTACTGAATGCATGTTTCTACCAATACCGTTTGATTGCGCTTCGTTGCATTCCGAACACTATTCAATGCTCCTTCGCACGTCATGTGAACGATATAGGCTGGGCAGCCTGTATAGTGAGCCATGTCTCCAAAGCGAGCAGACGCTTCAGCTTCTGTGACCTCAGGTTGTGTCAGATAGTGATAAAGTGGACTCATGTTTCCTTCCTTTTTTGCTTTCTGGATAAGGTGATCGATCATGTCTCCATTGGTGGCATGTACCGTCACCATTCCTCCGCATTTCTTTACCTCGGTCATCAGTCCAACCATCTGGTTGTCATCGATCATCAAAGCCCCTTTGTAAGCCATGAAGGTTTTAAACGAGGTAATGCCCTCCTCCTCAACCATCTGCTTAATTTCCTTTTTCGTATCGTCGTTGTAGTCAGTAACAGCCATGTGATAGCTATAATCACCGTAAGCTTTTCCTTTTGATTTTTCCTGCCACGTAGACAACGCCTCGTGAAGTGATTTTCCCTGCGTCTGCAAGATGAAATCAATGACCATGGTGGTGCCTCCGTGCAGCGCAGCCAGCGTACCTGTGGAGTAATCATCTGCCGAATAGGTGCCCATGAATGGCATATCGAGGTGTACATGTGGATCTATACCACCCGGGAACACCAATTTTCCAGAGGCGTCGATCACTTGATCAGCCTGACGTGTTAGGTTTTCTCCTATTTCGACAATCTTCTCACCTTCGATGTAAATATCTCCTTTGAAGTCTTCCGCTGCGTTAACAAGATGGCCGTTTTTGATGAGTATTGACATGCTAAAATTTGGATTGTTGATTCTAAGTTAACGTTTGTTCCTCGTAACAAAAGCTAAAATTATTCGAAATGATACCTATAGTCTCCTCTTGGGAGGAGGAAGAGGTGGGTTACTAGTAAAAAATATCACTTTTGAATAATGTTAGCGGTCAAAAAGAAACCATTTCCTATTACCCACCCCCACCCCTCCAAGGAGGGGAATAAAAAGAGTTTTTTTTAGTCTCATTCAGAACTCAAGTTTAAATTAATCAAAGAAATGACATCCTATTGGCCGACTACAAAGTTTGTTTGGATGAAGTTGTAAGCTTTGTAACGAGCACTCCGACGATCATAGCGATCAAAAAGGACGGGAACATTTCAGCCAACTGATCAAAGTATATTCCGATTCCCGGTATTGCAGGAACCACAAATTCAAAAATCGGAATGCATAGAAAACCAGTAATCATTGATGCGATAGCTCCCTTTTCATTAAACTTTTTGTAAAAAAGTGAAAGAATCATAACAGGGCAGAATGTTGCAGCAATCCCTGAAAATCCAAATATGATAAACCAGAAAATTGATCTTTCAGGTGTTGTTATTGCAACTGTCATAGCAATACACAGGGCAAATAGTGCAATGATGAGTGTAATGATTCGTGACTTCTTCGTCAGGTCACCGTCTAGTAAATCTGGTCGGAATATTTTTTGGTAGAAATCTCTGGTTACAGCACTGGAAGCTACCACAAGTAGCGAGTCAACAGTGGACATAATAGCTGAAAGTACCGCCGCAACAAACAATCCAACCACCAGCGTAGAGAACACATTGTCCGCCAACATTGGAAGCACATTTTGAGCTCCGTTCCCAAGAATCGCTTCTACGTCCTGTCCTGCCTCGGTGAAAATATATCGACCAAGAATTCCAATTAAAACGGCGCAGGAATCCGTGATCAAAGTAAACGCAACCGCCACCCAACGTCCTTTGTTGATCTCATTTTCATCTTTTATGGACATGAATCGAACAAATACCTGGGGTGATCCGAGAAATCCTAAACCGATAAAAAGCAAGCCTCCAATCGTCATGATATTCATCAGCGTGAATCCACCAGCTCCCCAAATATTCAATAGTCCGGGATCGATTTGTCCCAACGTTGAAATGAATTGCCCTTTCTCTTCGATGGCGAAAAAAACGGCAGCAGGTAACAACACAAGCCCCAATAGCATAATTAATCCCTGGAAAAAATCTGACCACGCAACGGCAATAAACCCTCCGGAAAAAATATAGATCACAACAATTGCAAAGCCGGTAATCGCTCCGATGTAATAATTCCAGCCCAGAAAAGACTCAAATGCTGTACCAGTTGCATCAATTTGTGAACTCACATAGATTGTCACAAAAACTGTTAATGTGGCAGCAGAAATGATTCTGAGTAGATGATTGGTTGATTTGAATCGACTCTCCAGATAGTCAGGGATGGTGATGGAGTCGTATTGATCAGAAAGCCTTTTGAAAGGTTTGGCCATAAAGAACCAGGCAATCGCAACTCCAACAACCTCACCAACTACTACCCAAAATGCCTGAACTCCGACCATGGCTCCCATACCTGTAACACCAAGAAGAAGCCAGCCAGATTCGCCCGTAGCACGAGAAGAAAACGCTACGACCCAGTAACCAAGCTTCTTCCCCCCTACGTAATAGTCCTTTATCCCCTTAACCCTCTTGGATGCAAAATACCCCAAGGCAAAAAGAACTCCGAAGTAGAGAATTAAGATGAGATATTTTGTCACAATCAGGATTTACTTTTAGGAAACATGGTGCGGTATCTACTCAGTAGATAGTAGCTGACGAGCGATATGCCGAACGTTACAAACCATGCGTAAGAGTACAATTCAGTAAAGAATGGGCCAACAGCATCGGCATCTACCAATTTTACTACTGCTAAAAAACCAGGGATCACTGGCAAAATACTCGCAACAAATGCGATCCATGCAGGGGCATTCCAGCCTTTGTAGGGTCCGTCTGGTTTAAAGAGAGCAGCTAAATCCAATTCGGTTTTGCGCACCAGGTAGTAGTCGCTGATCATCACACCAGCAATTGCTCCTAACAAAGCTGAGTACGCGATCAACCAGGTGAAGATGTAGCCAGTTGGATCCGCTAGTAACTTCCATGGAAAGATTAGGATGCCAATGACACCCGTGATGTATCCACCCATTTTGAAACTAATTTTTCCAGGGGAAATGTTGGCGATCCCATTCGCGGGAGCTACCACATTTGCAGCAATGTTTGTAGAAAGTGTTGCTATCGTCAAGCCGAGCATGGACAGAATTACCACGAAGGCTGAATCAAATTTTCCCAGCAAAGCGACAGGATCCCAAATTGGTTCGTTGTAAATGATGAATGTGGCGCTGGTGACAGCTATTCCAATGAAGCTGTAAAATGCCATGGTTGCTGGTAAACCCAGTACCTGCCCTAGAATCTGATCTTTCTGAGATTTTGCATAGCGGGTAAAATCTGGAATATTAAGCGAAAGCGTGGCCCAGAAACCAACCATAGCCGTTAGGTTTGGCCAGAAGATTTTCCAGAAATCCACATCGGTCTGTTGCGATAGTAAGTAAGAAGCATCAAGGATTTTGCTCATGGATCCCACTTCCATCCAGGCCCAGCCTAACATAGCGGCTCCGATAATCAGCAAGAACGGCGCGGCCCACGTTTCCAGAAGCTTGATTGAATCAATTCCACGATAGATGATGTAAATGTTCATTGCCCAGAAGATCAGAAAGCAGGTAAACTGGGCAAGGTTGATGCCCATGAAGTCACCCAGGAAAGGACTATTTGCCAGCCCCGGAAGGAATACCAGGGACAATTGGTATATAGCAGCCCCTCCGATCCATGTTTGAATTCCAAACCATCCGCAGGCTACCAAGCCTCTTAATAATGAAGCCAGAATTGAACCACTAATTCCAAAGTTCAAACGCAGAAAGACAGGAAGCGGTATCCCGTATTTGGTACCGACATGGGCATTCAAAATCATCGGTACCAAAACAATAACATTCCCCAGCGTAATGGTAATCATCGCCTGCCACCAGTTCATCCCTTGATTGATCAAACTTGATGAGAGCATATACGTCGGGATACAAACGGCCATTCCTATCCAGATGGCTGCAATGTTCGTAACAGTCCAGGTACGTTGGTCCTTGGGTACAGGTGCAAAGTCTTCGCTGTACAAAGGGGATGACGAAACGTCTTCGGTTAACTCAACGATTTCTTCTTTCATTTAGGTTTCAGTTTCTCTAAAAAAGTGGGGCTATTGTTTCACAAACTAAATTTCTAAGATTCTTCACCTTTTTCCAATTGCTTAGGAGGTGACTGCACCAATTCTTTCTTGATATCTACAGAATTTAGCTCCTTCATGTTTTTATGGGTCACGACCTTTTTCCCTGTTTCTTTCTCAAGTTTTTCTATAGCCTCTTTAGTGATATTTCCTGCAAGATGGATTGCATCTTTCGTTTCCTTGAATCCTTTCGCTCCAGTTTTATCGATCAACTCCTTTGATGTGGCCTCACTAAAAATTGTAGATGCCAATTCTAATGGAGTCATATTGTCTCTGAGACTATCTTTCTTATTTAGTTTTTTGAAAGTCTTATATTCATTGGTGTCAAATCCAAATGTTGATTTGTACATTTCATTTGTAAGAATTGCATATTCATAACTTTCATTAACGCCACTTTCTCTTAAGGCGTCCGTGAACGTATGCCTTGTCTCCATTCCTGCCAACCTAGTCTGAATCCATTCAGGTGAATATCCCTTTAAATTGTAATATAATTTACCTCTTTCTATCGCTTTTGCTGGTTGGTCTATCTCCTCCAATCTTTCACTTCCCACAGTAGCCAACCACTTTTTGAAGGGTTCCGCTCTCTTTGAAGGAACGGATTGTACAATTCGAAGTATCCCCTCATTGTCTGTACAATCAGTAGCTCTTTTTTTGCCATCATTGGATATTAATTTCAATTGTACGATAATATCGTACAGTTCAGATCCTTCCTCTTTGGTCATCTTATCTTTGAGATCACTCCAGTATCTTCTTGGATTACTACTATCAGTTAAAGCTCCAATGACATCTACGACTGAGTAATACCACTCATCACCCACGATAATTCTTCTTATCTCCGAATCCTCAAAAATTGCTAATTTGTTGGTAGGCTCAATACTCTTCTCCTTTTTACTCATTTTTCAACTAATTCACAATTTCAAGGACAGCGCTTGGTTGTCAATTCCAAATTTCATTTACAGACACTCCATGTCTGCTATGGAAATAGCCTGCGAAATAATATCCAAACCTTCATCGATTTGTTCCTTCGTCACAATCAAAGGAGGCACAGTGAAAATGTAATTCCAACGCACAAACGTGAACATTCCAAGTTCTTTGATTTTTGCGGCTACCTGGTTCATCACAGTCATTTGATCTGGTGTTGCATTCCAAGGAGCCATTGGTTCTTTTGTTTCCCGATTCTTCACCAATTCAATACACCCAAGCAATCCAGTATTTCGAAAATCTCCAATGGAAGGATGTTTTTTCACTAACTCAGCTACTTGCTGCTCCATGTACTGACCCATTTCATTTGCACGCTCAAGTAGGTTTTCCTCCTCATACACATTCAGCACTGCCAACGCGGCAGCACACGAGACTGCGTGCCCCGAATAGGTCAATCCAAGGGGAAGTGGAATGTCGTTGAAATGGTTAGCTATTTCGTCACTAACCATAATTCCACCTAAAGGCAGATAACTGGATGTGAGGCCCTTTGCCATGCAAATGATGTCTGGCTCCACGTCATGATTGTCAATGCCGAACCATTTGCCAGTGCGTCCAAATCCGCTCATCACCTCGTCACTGATCGTTAGGATACCATAACGATCCGCTATTTCTTTTACTCTTTTCCAATACCCTGGAGGATACTTAATACAACCCGAGGATCCGCTTTCGCCTTCCAAAAGAATCGCTGCGACGTTGTGTGGCCCTTCGTACTTGATTACGCGCTCCATGTGGGCTGCACTTCTTTCTGCGCACTCCTCCAGCGTTGTGCTGCTAAAGGAACAGCGATAGAAGTAAGGATTTTCAACGTGCACAATATTGGATAACTGTTGACCATCCACTGGTAATTTTCTAGGGTCACCACCTGCTGATATTGCACCATATGTTGCTCCGTGATAGGAACGGTAGAGTGTCACAATTTTATGTCGCCCCGTATAAGCACGTGCAATTTTGATACTATTTTCGATGGCTTCTGCGCCACCCACTGTGAAGAAGGTTTTGTTCAGCTTCGGTGGAGCAATGGAAGCTAATTTTTTACCCAGCTCACCTCGAACTTTGGTTACTGCACCTGGAAAAACGTAGGAAACCTCCTCCATTTGTTTTGTGACAGCTTCTCGGACTTTAGCGTTTCCATGACCAATATGGACACTCATGAGTTGCGACGAAAAATCAATATATCGTTTCCCATCGCGATCGTAGAGATAAACACCTTCTGCTCGCTCTATGTTCATTGGACTCAGGCCCGACTGCTTGACCCATGAGAACAGGGTATGGTCAAGGTTGTTTTGTACGATTTGTTCGTTTTCAGTCATGATGCAATTTTCAGTTAAATAGTTGATCAGTTGACTAGTAAATAGGGATGATCCAAGGTTCAATAAGCTATCGCAGATCAAGAGACCACCAATTAACCAATTAACTAGTCAACTAAATTGTCAGCTCATCCAGTTGGTTCGTGCTTCCGGATTCCATTTGGTTGTGATTTTTTTTCGCTGTGTCCAGAATTCAATGGAGCTTTTCCCTGTGATGTCACACGTTCCAAATTTCGACTCATTCCAGCCACCAAAAGAGAACGGTTCTCTTGGCACAGGAACTCCGATGTTCACTCCTACCATTCCAGCACTTGCTCGTTCCATTACCTCTTTTGCTAAACCTCCACTTTCGGTGAAAACTGCGGCAGCATTTCCATAGTTTGACCCATTTTCAATCTCGATTGCTTCGTCCAAATCTTTGGCTCGGATGATTGAAATAACAGGGCCAAATACTTCTTCCCTTGCAATCGCCATATCAGTCGTCACATGATCGATGACTGTTGGACCGACGTAATACCCGTCTTCCTTTCCAGTGACTTGCACATTACGGCCATCGACCAGTATTTTGGCACCAGCCTGCTCGGCCTCCGTAATGTATTTTTCAATTCGCTCTTTAGCTTCTTTTGTAATAACAGAGCCCAGGTTGTCTCCAGGAACTATTTTTCGTGATTCTTCACAAATCCTGTCGATGATGTGGTCCACCTTGCCGACACCCACCATAGCCGCGGCTGCCATGCATCTTTGTCCTGCACAGCCCGACATTGAGGCTGCCACATTGGTAGCAGTCATTTCCTCGTGGGCATCAGGCAAAACAATCAAGTGGTTTTTTGCGCCGCCTAGAGCCACACACCTTTTAAGGTTCGAAGTAGCTCTTTTGTAAACGATTTTTGCTACTCGTGTCGAACCTACAAAACCGACTGCCTCAATGCCTGGATGATCGCAAAGTGCTTCAACCACCTCTTTATCACCATTCACTATATTGAATACGCCATCTGGTAATCCTGCTTCCTTTAGTAATTCAGCCATGCGAATGGCGCTGATAGGCACAACCTCTGACGGCTTCAGAATCATGGCATTTCCAAGTGCTACGGCGTTTGGCATAGCCCAATGGGGAACCATGTTTGGGAAATTGAAAGGTGCAATAAAGGCAACAACTCCTAATGGAGCGTACTCAATTCTGCACTGCACTCCTTTACTGACTTCCATCACTTCGCCGGCCACCATCTGTGGTAACGAACAGGCAAACTCAGTCAACTCCACACTTTTATCCACCTCCGCATACGACTCGCCCATCGTCTTTCCATTTTCCTCATGTACAATTCGGGCTAATTCCTCTCTATTCTCTTCCAACAACGTTTTGTATTTGTAAAAGACCTGGACTCTTTCCTTGATTGGAATCGCTGACCATTCTTTAAAAGCCTTTTTACCAGACTCCACTGCAGCGTCAACTTCATTCATTCCCGAAAGTGGCAAACTTGAAATTGTTTGTCCATCGATTGGGGAGATGATTTCCATTCGTTTTTGACCATTTGACACAAATTGGCCTGCTACATAGTTTTTTACTTCAGGGTATCTTGTTGCTGTCGCTTCCATCTTCTCGCTAGTTATTTTCAAAAAACATTAGATATAAACTTAGTAATTTTATCAGGAAAACTATTCAAAATATCGTCTCACGGCTTCTAATTATGAATCAGAGGTCTTTGATTTTCTTCACAAAGAACGCTGACTTTAGTCATATGATGAGTCTTCTAAAGGCCTGAACTTGAAGAATAACTTAACAATCAAAATCATGAACAAATTAAGAATTGCTCTACTTCCAACAATCCTATTATTCTCAATATCAGTCTTCGTTTCATCAGAAGTATCTGCACAAGCCACAAAGCAGCAAACGCCTTGGGTGGCGCCAGCAGAAGCTGATCAGCTCGTAAATCCTCTAAAGAGCGACAAGTCGGTCTTGGAAAACGGCAAAGCACTCTACACCGCGGAATGTGTAGTCTGTCACGGAACATATGGTAATGCTGAGACCGACATAGCAGAGACTCTCGAACAAAAACCGAAGAACTTCACGAAAGAAGACTTTCTCACTCAGACCGACGGAGCCATTTTCTGGAAATTATCTGAAGGAAGAGGACTGATGCAGCCCTTCAAAACAATGCTGACTGAGGAGGAAATCTGGAGTGTAATCTCCTATGTCAAGGTCCTTGCCGAAGTCGGCGACTAAGCCTGAATTGACACACATATTATTTCAGTTAACATCCAAAAAAGATCGATACGAATAATTCTTAGTTGATTTTAGGGTTAATACTTATTTGCTACTCTCAAATAATCCTAGTACTTGCGGTTGGCTATGGGTTAACTATTAGATCAAGCTTTATCTAGGTGACCAAACAAAATATGCTCACATCTGTTTTTCAAAATACCCCCTTCTGGGTATTTTGAAAACGAAACGCCTGGCTGAGGTTTGTCTAAGTCAATTAACTAGTCAACCACATGAGAGATGAAGAGAGCAAGAAAATCATACACCTTTGGAAGTCAACCATGGAGTCAACCGTTCCTGCTGACACTCCAGATCTAAAAATTGTAGATCAGATTGTCACCTACTTTAGCACTGGATCATATTTCTATTACATTTTTGATTTCTCACAATTTCAAATGAAATATGTCCATCATACGATCAAGGATCAATTAGGAATTCTACCGGAGGAATTCGGAGCTGACAAATTTTTAGAAATCATTCACCCTGACGATCTCACCTACTTAAGGAAAAAAGAAGAATGCTCGCTGCAATTTCTTTTGGAGTACTTAAAGCCAGAAGATCGAACACGCTACAAGGTTAGCTACACCACAAGAATGCGTAGAAGTGATGGAAGTTATTACCTGAATCTTCATCAATCAACAGCACTCAATCTTTCCGAGGACGGAAAAATCGCACATGTCGTTGGAACTGAAACCAACATTGAGCACTTATCAACAGCAGTAGATCACACGATATCATTTATAGATCTCAAGGGAAAAGACTCCTACCTTAATCTTGACGTGGATAATTTCAAAATAGAAAATAACTCGGTGTTGGACACTGATTTGTCGCCAAAGGAGCTTGAGGTTCTGAGAATGATCTCCTATGGACATGACACTGCCGTGATTGCAGAATCCATGAATATTTCACCGAACACAGTTCGAACACACAGGCAAAATATTGTGCGAAAAGGGTCTGGTAGAAATATGACGCAGGTCATATCCTATCACATCAGGAGAGGGATCATATAAGGTCCATAATTCTCAATTAGTTTTGACGCAATCTCATTCTTGCATGGCAGCTCACATAGAACACGCTCTGGTAAGAAATACTGCTAGATGTTCCTAAGAATACCCCCAGGGGGGTATTTCAGACATCCAGAACTTTCCCAAAATTTGAAAAATACAGTTGCAAAAGCGTTAAAAAAACTTATCAACTGATAAAATACGCATTTTGAAGTATTGATCCTTGCACAGTTATCGAGCACTTTTGCTGGTGCTCTCTTTGAGAAAAATTTATCAAACACTAATTATCAAAAAATCTAATTCAACCATGAAACAACAGTACCAAAAAATCTACGCCTTTGTGATCTTTTTCATTTTGACAACAGGAGCTTCACAGGCCGAATTTTTTCAAAACCCGAACGGGCCCGTTATTCCATTTCAAGGTGCATTGTACGAGAATGGAGCGCCAGTGAATGGGCCAGTCGATATCACTTTTTCAATAACGGATCCATCATGGACTGAAACGCATCAAAGCGTACAGGTAATACAAGGACTCTATTCTGTGACACTCGGTTCGGGGAATGCTTTTCCTGATGAATTGTTTACTACAGGAACTCCCGCATTGAAAGTAATCGTAGGCGGTACTGAAATCGCTACTGTGGATCTTCAGGCACCTTATATCAATGAAGGGATTATAGCTCAAAACATGCCAACACGCATTGTCAAAGATTCACCAAAAATACCTGGCGACACTGCGGTTCATTTTTTATTCTCTGGTGATGACTACAGACGCGGTATTCAAGTGGATATGAGTGGGGCTGGACTAAAATATGCCATCCGAAGCAACGTAACCTCAGAGGCTGGAGATAGTGGATGGAAAGTAGGCGCTATCACTTCAGCAAGCGGAGAAGGAGAAGGAAGACATAGCGGGCTTTATGGACAAGCATTTGGTAAAGGTCTCAACAACAATGGAGTGACCGGTGTAGCGGGGGGTGAAGGAAATGGAGTCACAGGATACGGAGATGGCTCTTACAATAATGGAGTCTTAGGAATAGGCCATAGCAACTTATGGGGAAATTCAGGTGTAACCGGATTTGCACAAGGAACCGTGGGTGTTGATAATGTAGGTGTCGCTGGTGTTGCCACTGTTGGAGATGTGGGGAATACAACCATTCTAAACAATGGAGTGATTGGACGGGCTGAGGGTCTTGGTATTAACAGAGGTGTATATGGATCCGCTTCGAATGGCGTGGAGAATTGGGCAGGATATTTTGAAGGCGATGTTAATGTGAACGGCCAACTGATGGTAAATGGCTCCCCAATTTCTGGTGGTTCTGGACCGGCTCCAGGGGAAGCTGTTCAGGTTACAAACCCAGGCGGCGACCTAAGAGCTGAATTAAGCTACTTTGATCCCAATAATGCTGGTTCTCTTGTGCTGTATGGTGCAAATGATTCTACCAAAGCTATACTGGGCAGCTCAAACGGTGGGTTCTCTGGCGGCTTATGGCTATATGATTCACTTAGAAACCTGGGAGCTCAACTCCGGGTGACATCCCAGGGAAGAGGCAACCTCTATACCAACAATGAAAACCATAAGAACGTAGGTTGGTTCGGTGGTATAGGAAACGATGGATTTGCTCAGCTCGTCAGTTACGATGACAGTGAGGTATTTAGTGGTGCAGCCCTTATTGGTTCCTTTGCAGACGGAAAGTTGCCAGAATTCTATCTAGAAGGAAGTAAGCAACCAGACTTTGGCTTGGTCCGGTTAAGGACTGAAGAGATCAATGGCGAAGAAGCTGGATCTCTTGAGTTAAATCGATCCAACGGTGGTGGAAGCTTCCGCGTAAGCATTGTTAATGATCCTAACAACAACGATCCTACAGGTTTTGGCGCAGAGATGTTTCTGCATGGAACAAATACCCCTAATTTCCAAATTGGTGGGCAACCTTGGGAAAATAGTGATTTAGGATTTTTCAGCATGTACGGGAGAACCGGAGATGGGGGCGGATGGTACCATAGTAACCTAAACATGTCCGTGAACTCAGATGGAAGTAATGACTGGTCTGATTTTTCCATGACTAAATCAAATATCGCTACCAATTCAAATGATGAAATGATCCACCTGTCTGCTAATGATGGTAACATAACTGCCGCTGGAAATATCCATAACCCAAGAGTGGATGTACTGAAAGACTGGGGGACTAACGGTCACGGTGCAGTTATTGTGAAAGATGCCAATGATACTGGGATGGTCAATGCAGTTGTCGCTGAGGATGGCTCGAATTACCAGGGAGTAGTTACAGTATTCAACAACCAAAATGCATTTCTGACAGAAATGGGTGGTGACGGATATTTCAGCATTCACAACCAAGGCGTAGGTGATGTCTTCAATGTGAATAATTCTGGAAACCTCTGGGTGCAAGGTGATATCAGCGCTGATGGAGGTATCAGTAGTATGGGTATTATGTCTACCGATGTGCTTCATGCCAATAATTACTACATCCCAAATGGGACATTTAGCTTGAATAGCGGAAATGCTGGAAATGGGGATTTCGCTAACATGGAGCTTAATTCGGATCCAAGTAATCGCATTAACATGGGATTTGCTGATACCAACGAAGACGCAGGATTTATTAGTGTTACAATGGCTGATACGGAGTTAGCGCTTTTGAATGCAGTAACAGGAGGCCCTGGCGGAGCAATCTTTGGAGCACTCAATTTGGCGGATGATCTTGGGAATTCTGTTTCAATAAATGGCTTTGGAGATATTTCTGCCACCGGTGATATTTCTGCAAACACCTTAACCTCAAGCGATGGTATGGTCCAAACTTCAGATCAGCGCTTCAAGAAGAATGTAAAATCCATTGACAACGCCCTAGCCAAAACTCAGCAATTGAATGGGTACACATACAATTGGAATAAACTGGCTAAAAAGCAGAAAGGAATCACAAACGAAGAAGAGCAGGTGGGCGTTCTGGCACAAGAACTGGAAGAGGTCTTTCCACAACTAGTGAAGACGGACGAATATGGTTACAAGGCGGTTAATTATGCTGCGCTTACTGCTGTGTTAATTGAAGCAGTTAAAGAGTTGTCTGCCGAGGTAACCAACCTTAAAGCTGAAAATACAGAGCTAAAAGCAGAATTCAGCAAGGTTGCATCGCTCGAAGCGAAGATCAACCTTATAGAAAAACTCCTGACCGAAAAGAACAAAGCGGACGAATTGAAGACAGCATCCAAGTAGTAATTGTTGATTGTTAACCTTAAACAACAGAAACATGAAAACGATTATTTATAAGATACTGGTGACGAGCTTAGTCTTGTTCCTACTAGTGGCAATCCCTGCAACGTCATTGGCGCAGGATACCACACAGGTAAGGAGCACCACCTCAATGGGTGGTACCTGGTCCTCTGGAGGAAATTATGTGACCTTCGGAGTTGCCGGACAAAATGCAATATCTACAAGCCTAGTAACAGGTAGCGGCTATACAGGAAACATTGGTTTTCTGAATAGCCCTCCACCTGTACAAATCGAGAATCTGGTTCCTGTAGCCATCTCGCCAACTGTGGAATTTATCTTTGAGTTAGGTAATACTATTCAGTTAGATGGATTTGACCCTGAACAGCAACCGATCGAGTTTGAAATCACTACAGATCCGAAATTCGGTACACTGGTCAGTCAAGACCCCGTCATGAATCAAGAGTTCACGTTTGAACCATCGAGCGATCTTGAACCTGATCTTATCTATCGAGACACGATCAAATTTAAAGTGAATGAGCAAAACACCGCACTAGAATCAGAAATTGGGGTAGTTGCATTTCAATTTTCGGTACAGGACCAACGGCATGAAATTGATACGCTAGAGATCAGTGGTGAGACTTTTACTTTGGCAATTGAGGATGTATTATTTAATGACTCATATACGCTTGATTTGAACTATTATGATCTCTCGAACCCAACAGCCCCTGCTATTGTAAACTTCAAAAGCGGAGCAATCTCAAAATCAGATCTTGCCATAGACGGTTCAATTGGCTCTTACGCCTTTGACGTTAGTCAAACGGAACATCCATATCTGTTTACAGCCGATGAAGCATTGATAACAGTACTCGTTGCCACTGAAAACGGGTTTTCCGCTTTCGAGTCTTACATCATCGAAAACACTTCCTCTGGAAGAGCTGCAGCAAGTTTGGATGGTAAGTTTTTTGTGGTTGGTAGCGAAATGTCAGTTCCGGAAAATCAGTCCGTATTGCTCAAAATGATCGCTGTTGACTTTGCCGAAACCGATGTTTCTGAGTCCACTTTTGAGTGGGTTACTAGTCCTTTGAAAGGGTCCATCGGAAATGTCACGGCTGTCGAGGAATCGAGCAATTTGACCATTTGGGAGGTAGAGTATACCTCCGTTGAAGATATCGGCGGGAATGATTTGATTGAGTTTAAGGTCTTCAACCCAACTAGGAATGAGTTTCAAACAGGAAACGTGAAAATCGAAATATTCGATGTGAATGACTTGCCTACGTTGAATCCAATTTCTGACCAGCAAATGAATGAAGATGGGGCTCTTGACGTAAATGTAATTTTTTCCGATCCCGATAATGAATTGAACGTTTTTGCGGAATCCAGCGAAGCGAGTAATTTGACTGTTTCAATTGCGAATGGAGTCTTGACACTGACCAGCTTGAATGACTTCTCTGGCCAAGCAAACATTAACGTATGGATCGAAGAAGTGGGAACTACCGAAGAATATCTCCGACTTCAGAGCTTCGATGTAGAGGTGCTGGCGGTCAACGACCCACCTGTCATCCAGCAGGTAAACGACCTTGCAGCAGAGGAAGACAATAGCATCAACGTCTCACTAAGTGCCACAGATCCGGATACTGAATTTCCGGTATTTACGTACAGTGCCACACTTGATGATCCATCGTTAGCTTCTATTGAAATTTCAGGAAGCTTGTTAAAGATTGTTCCGTTTGACAATTCTTTTGGAACTGTGAACGTCTCCGTAACTGCGGATGATGGGTCAGGAGCAGCTACCTCTGCTTCCTCAGTAATGAATTTTGCTGCAGAATTCACACCTGTTAATGATGCTCCATCTATTGTACAGCAAATTGAATCACAAGTTTTGGTTCAGGATTTTCCAGGATACAGTATCGACTTGAGCGCCTATTTCGACGACCCAGAGACGGATGTAACTGCCCTAAACTACTCTGTGGCAAACAACAGCTCAGTAAATATCTCATTTACAAATGCGACGGCCAATGTGACTTTGGCAGGTGGATTCTCTGGTGTGGAAGACCTGGACATCATCGCATCTGATGGTGTAGAGTCTGTTACTATGGATGTGACTTTTGTGGTGAACGCTAACAGTCCGAATCTGACAGTGGCCAATGCCGTAAGTACGATCAATCTGACTGAAGATTTTGGTCAATACACATTAGATGTCTCCAGTATCTTTCAAGATACCAATGACGCCATGGCGGTCTTTACGTACAGTATTGCTGGCGTCAGCTTCCTCACTGGTTCGGTTGATGACGTAACTGAGGAAATTACGTTCTCCAGCGCTCAAGATTATAGTGGTACAGAATCGATCGTACTGATCGGATCTTCTGGTGGCACCTCAACATTCACTGCTTTTGATATCGTTACGCAAGCAGAAAATGATGCGCCAAAATTGCAGACACTTGCGAATAAATCTATTTCCGAAGATGGTGTGTTAAACGATTTGGTAATCGCCATTGAGGATGTTGATTCAAACGTAGGGGACCTGTCACTAGCTATCACTTCAAGTGATCAAGGACTTGTCGCAGATGGAGATATCAGCATAACAAAGGTGAATGGATTCTACCTCGTCGATGTGACACCGATAGCCAACGCCAATGGCGTGGTAACACTAAATGTAGTTGCTTCCGATGGCTCCCTTCAGGATGCAGGTTCTTTTGATTTAGAGTTGGTATCGGTAAATGATCTACCAAGTGTAGTCAGCTCAATAAGTGATGCGAATGAGGATGCAGTCAAAACCATTGACGTCTCGACCTTATTCCAGGATCTTGATGGAGATGCCTTGACCTTTCAGGTAGATAATTTACCTACATGGCTGACAAAAACGGGGAATGTGCTTTCTGGTACTCCAACTAACGAGGCTGTAGGTCCCGCTCAGATAACAGTGATTGCAGAAGATCCAGGAGGAGAGGTACGCAACACCTTTTCATTGAATGTCATAAATACGAATGATGCTCCCATCTTAAAGCAACCTGTCGGAACAACTACTACCTTGGTCGGACAAGTATTTAGTTACGCATTTCCCGAAGGAAACTTCAAAGAAGTCGATGCAGGAGATGATCTGACATTTACCATTGAGAATCTGCCTAGCTGGGCTACCAATAGCAACAACACAATTGTTGGAACCCCGACAGAAGCTGATGAAGGCACGTACATGATCACCTTTAGAGCTACAGATCTAGATGGAGCATCTGTAACAGACGTTTTTGCAGTAACGGTACAAATTGTCAGTTATACTGCTACGGTAACGCTAAGCTCAAATGAAGTTTGTCCAGGTGGTAACTCAATTGTGTCAGCATCTGGCGCATTTGACTACAATTGGTACGATGAGAACAACCAGTTGCTACAAGCAGGAGGTAGCACGTACGAATCTCAGCCGACGGCCACTACTAAACTCTTTGCCGCAGGAGTTGATGGCCAGGGGAATCTTACCGTTGAAAGGTTTGAGGTGGAGGTTAAGGTAAATCCATTACCAGATGTAACAATCACAGAGGGTGAAACGCTAAGTGTGCCAAGTCAATCTGGCACAAGCTATCAGTGGTACTTCAACGATGTAGCAATCACAGGAGCAACCAACGCATCCTATGCACCGACAGCTGAAGGCGAGTATTACGTCACAGCCACTTCGGGATCAGGTTGTGAGACTACCTCTGCGAGAGTCGATTTTGTGAACAAACCTCTTGGACTTGATGGTCCTGAAGTTACCTTCAACATGTATCCGGTTCCAGCGACCATTTGGTTGACGCTTGCTTCGAATCGAAATCTCGATGGGTATGCTTTCAAAATTGTAGGACTTGATGGTAAACTAACGAGCATAACTCCGGTACTTGATGAAGATCAAATTCGGTTTGATGTTTCGTCTCTCCGTCCAGGTATTTACTTCCTACATATTTCCAATGATAACATTGTAGAAACAATGAAATTCAGCAAGAAGTAGAATTTCTCATTTTTAGGTTTAAACCACGGTCGTTACTAAACGGCCGTGGTTTTTTTATGCTCAAAAAAAAGTTCCAAAGGTTAGCACAGCGTTTAGGCTATCAATGGGATCTACTTTCTAAATCTACAAAAATGAAACAACTTCCTTTTTTAGTCGTATTAGTGCTTTATGAAAGAAAACAGCCTGGGGGAATTGCAAGAATTGGTTCTCCTTGTGATTGGAAATCTAAACAGCGAAGCCTACGGCCTTGCCATTAAGGAATTCATTAAGGAAAAACTTCAACGACCAATAAGCATCAGTGCAGTTCACGCCACCCTCCAAAGGCTGGAAAAGAAAGGGTTGGTATCCTCAGTGTACGACAAAACAGCCACTAGCGAACGTGGGGGCAGGCCAAAACTGGTCTTTTCGATCACGGCTCATGGTGCAAAAACGCTGGAGGAAGTTCGAGCAATGCGAAATCAGCTTTGGACTGGGATGTATGATCTGGGCTTCAACCCTCAAACATGAGAAAGCCCCCTTCACTCATTTCATGGCTCCTTGAAAGGTTTCTAAATCCTGAATTGAAGAAGGGTATTTATGGTGATCTTCTTGAAGAGTACAATGCCAACCTTTCACATCAAGCCCAATGGAAAGCCAATTTCCATTTTTTACTCAGTGGATTGGGGTTTATCCGATTTCCAGCGCTTCTGTATTTGTCTAATTCGAAAAACTATCAAACTATGAATCTCTGGAAAAACTATCTGAAATTTTCCATTCGCAGCATCAGTCGAAATAAAGTGAATACAGCTGTTAGCATCACTGGACTAGTGGTCAGCTTCGTAGCAACGATAGCCATCCTACAGTATGTTCAATTCGAAAAAAGTTATGACGGCTTCCATCGTACGTCCGAGCGACTTTATCGAGCAACAAATAGGATGACAACTTCCTCTGGAACAACCCTGAATGCTGCCACCTTCTATGGTGCCAAGGAGGATTTCGAACATGAGATTCCCGAAATAGTCAACGCTGCTCAGGTATTTGTTTCAAATTCAGCACTACTAAAAAAGGAGGAACAAAAAATTCTTGAAGAAGACGTAATCTTCGTTACACCAGAATTCTTTGAGCTTTTCAATTTCCCTATGGTTGCGGGAAAGATGGGATCTTCACCAAACCCGAACAGCATTTACCTTTCTAAACGAGCAGCAGAAAAGCTATTTCCAGCTGGTGATTACCTAAGCAAAACACTCGAAGTTTCTGGCGTACTTGGACAAATCTGGACCGCGACTATTTCTGGTGTTTTCGAGAACCTCCCCGTCAATACGCACATCAGAGGTGATGTGATTTTCCCACTTAACAAGCTAATTAACATCGCAAAGGAAGCTCAATTCTTCGGACCTAATTTACCTTTTGAGCAAGTCAGATGGCGTTGGCTTTCGTTTCACACCTATCTTATGCTCGATGACGAGGCAGATCCCGCTCAGGTTGAGTTAAAAGTAAATCAACTGGTAGATCAAAATCGGACGGATCTCGATGCTCGGCTCAATCAAAATCATGATGTAATTCTACAGCCTCTGACAACTATCCATACAACCGCAGGTATAGAGACAGAATTATCGCCAGTCAACAATCTCAGTATCATCAATCTTTTTATGATTGTCGCCATTTGCATTCTGCTTATAGGGTGGATCAACTACATCAATCTCAATACAGCAAAATCCGTCTCCCGAGGCAAGGAAGTAGGAATTAGAAAAGTACTTGGTTCTGGGACGCTTCAGTTAAAAATTCAATTCCAGTTAGAGGCGCTTTTTACCAACATCATTTCGCTGATCCTTGCATTCGCGCTCCTCTGGCCAATTTCTTCACTTTTAGAAGATATTTCCGGAGTTCTGTTCTTCTCCTCGTTTTTTCAAAACGTCGATTTGATCTTGATTTTGATCGGAAGCGTTTTGCTGGGCAGCTTTCTATCTGGTCTTTATCCATCACAGGTACTATCCAACTACAAGTCAATCGATGTGTTGAAAGGACGGCTAAAGAATTCTTCTAAAGGAGTTTCACTTAGAAGAATGCTTGTGGGCATACAGTTCGTCTTTACGCTTTTTCTCATGTCAGGGTTGATGATTGTGCACAATCAAATGAGTTACATGATTGGCCACGACCTGGGAGTTGACATCACCAAAACGATCGTCATTGAAACGCCAGCAGGCCTTTTCGCGACGGAAGGGTTCACTGGAAAGATGACTTCATTAAAGAATGAGATGGGTCAATTAGCCGGAATCAATAGCGTCGCTATTGGGTCGCTAATGCCTGGTGTTATAAACAATTGGCGGAATTCTACAGAGGACACTGACAGCGATAAAGCTGGAATTTTCATCCATCGAACAATCGTCGATCATGATTATTTCGATTTGTATGAAATCGAGCTTTTAGCAGGAAGGCTGTTCAGTCGTTCCTACGGCAAGGAAGAGGGAAACATCATCATCAATTTGAACGCTGTTGAAAAACTTGGATATCCGTCACCAGAAAATGCCGTCGGAGAAGACATCACCTTTGCAGGGGTCAAGTACGAAATTGTAGGGGTCGTAGACGACTTCTACCAGCGTGGAGTTCAGTTTGCGCTTGAGCCTTTTTCATTTAATCTAGACACAGCGCTCGCAGGGGGTAACATTGCGTTGAAATTGGATAGTAAAGAACAGCTATCAAAATCACTTGCGGAAATGGAAGCAGTATTTGCGCAAACATTTCCTGATGCTCAGTTTCAAAGTCAAATTGTTGAAGATGTGTTTATGGATCAATACCAGAATGAACAGCGGTTCAGAACGCTCTTTAGTATTTTCACAAGCATCGCGGTTGTCATCGCAATACTTGGTGTGCTGGGTTTAGCATCATTTATCCTAAATCAGCGCATAAAAGAAATTTGCGTCCGAAAGGTTTTAGGAGCAAAATCATCTTCTCTTTTTGTCATACTCAACAAGGAGTACTTTCTTATTAATGCCGTCTCTTTTGCTCTGACCATTCCTTTATCCATCCACTTCATGCAGAATTGGCTTCAGAATTTTGAAAATAGGATTGAGCTTGGTTTTCTTTATTTTCTCCTACCATTCTTGATCACGTTACTCATTGTGATCATTTCAACACTTGGCCATACCATGAAGGTTATCAAAACAAACCCAGCAACAATTTTGAAGGAAGAGGATTAGGTAATACTTATCATTCATAGCAAACAAGAGGCACCCAAACTAGGCCAATCTCACAACTTCAATGATCTTGAGCGGATCATCAACCTTAATGGATTTTCCTTCTTGGTCTTCTGGTAAGTAGGTGTTTACAGTTAAGTGATAGAAACCACCATGTTGCGGAAGTGAACTTTCAGGCGGCAAACTCTCCGAGCGACTTTGCGTCATTTTCTTAACAAACTGCTTATCCGTCTCTCCAGTCAGCGGGTTTCTCGGAGGGACATTACATCTAGCCCTGGGGCTGACTCCGATCATCTCAACATCTCCTATCGAAAAACGAACGCCAACACCAGGCTCCTTGAATAGCTGTTCTTCCCAGTAAGCCCCTACTCCACCGATTTCCAGGTTAGCCCTAAATCGGAGGCGAAGATCCTCCACTGTGTGATCTGAGAAATTCCTTTGCAAGGACTCCAAAGATGCTTCGCTCAGTACGGTAACACTGCTAGTTTGCGGAATATCCATCAGTTCCCCCTTGCTTCGATGCAAGAGATTCACAGCAAGCCCAAAGAAATCACTTAGATATTCAACCAATTTCTCATTGTTCTCTCGCAGCTCAAATGTTTGCTTCTCTTCACCATCACGATGACTCAAAGAAATCAGATGGTTTGGTAAGTCGTATTCAGTCTTTAACTGATTCACTTTGCCTGTCCGCTTCCCATTTACAAATCGACCATCGTCCGCCAAAATCGCAAACTCCCGATCATTTTTTAAGGAGTGGATCCCTATCTCAGCCTCCTCAAGCTCGATGGGGTCCAAAGACTTTACCGGATATATGCGAATTGCAGCTACATGAGGATTTTCCATCTACTACAGCCTTCGATCTGCTTCCGAAATTGCCAGGTCATTGATGCTCGCATAGCGCTTCTTCATATATCCATTCTCGTCAAACTCCCAGTTCTCATTTCCATAGGCCCTGAACCATTGACCTTCTTCGTTGTGATATTCATACTCAAAACGAACGGCAATCTTATTGTCGGTAAATGCCCAAAGCTCCTTTTTTAATTTGTAGTCTAGCTCCTTCTTCCATTTATCTGTCAAGAAGCTCACGACTTCTTCACGTCCGCTGATAAATTGATCCCTGTTTCTCCATTCAGTATCTGGAGAATACGCCATTGATACTTTCTCAGGATTTTTGCTGTTCCAGCCATCCTCAGCCATTTGAACCTTCTGAGCAGCTGTTTCTGCAGTAAAAGGAGGTAGTGGGTTTTTCTTTTCCATCATTCGTTTATTAGCGATTCAACAATTTTCTTGGCCTTCTCAACAGGCCATTGGTTTTTAAATAATTGACTTTCGATTAGTGCGCCCTCAAACAGAAGGTACACGTGATCACTGAGTTGTTGCTTGTCAAGCAGCGCGCTTAGGTAATTCCGAAGGTCTCTTTTGTGACCCTGGATGACTGTAAGAATGGTCATATTGTCGCTGGAGATTTCCGAAAGGATATTCAAAAAGCTACACCCCCTGAATTTCTCCTTTTTGTTCATAATAAACAGAAAATCAAAAGCAGTTAGCACAGGTTTTTGTGATGTCGCGTCACGCTTTATATACTGCTTTAGCTTCTCCATCCAATATTCATGGCGATTGCTTAGGAAGGTGACACAGAGTTCCTCTTTCGATTTGAAATTGTAATAGAAACTCCCCTTCGCGATCCTAGCTTCATCTATGATTTGGTTTATTCCAGTAGAGTTGTACCCTTGCGATTGGAACAATTCTGTAGCGGTTGACAATATTTTATCTCTGACTTTCAATTTAATTTTTCAACGTGTTGATACAAACGTGAATAAAAATATTTAGTTAGACAAGTCTGTATGAAAATATTTATCGTAGGCTCAGAAAAAATATTCAAACACACCAATGGAAACTAGGCACGAACACTACATAACCTTTTGACTGATTGACTTCAAATTTTAAGGAGCATTAAAACTTATGAGTTCTCCTTACTAGTTGACCACAATACTCAACTGAATTTCTTCAGGTCTATCTTGATCGGATTAATGTTCAGCATTTTCGTTCGACCTCTTTCAAATTCTTCCATGAAAAAAGGAATTTCTTTAGGGGTTTTTGATAATGATTTAGGACTCACTAATGAGCTAGGAAATAATACTAATTATGCCAAAAAAGAGATTCACAACATTAACCTTAGGACTGTTTTTGTGTTTACCCCTTTTTGCTCAATTTCATTTTGAAGCTGGAATTAATTACGCAAACTCCTCCAAGATGATTGCTGGAGTCGGGACATACATAGAACCAAGGTATGCGCTAAACGACAACACCGACCTGGCCTTACATCTGGGTCTCACTGGTTTTATAGGCGAAGATCAATCAAGGACAAAATCTTCCCGAATAACGACGGGCACACTTCCCATTTTCTTGATGGGTCTCATCCGTCATTTTCCCACGAAAGGTGCCAAAGGGGTGCCATATCTCGGATTTGGGCCTGGTTTGTACCTCTCTAAAGGTATCAACTTCCGCGAAGGTGTCAAACTCGGCGCTGGTCTTAGGTTTGGTGTTTTTATCGGTCGATCAAATATTGGCTTCACCCAGAACTTCGTTCCAGATGATAGTTTTTTTCAGCTAAACTATGGGTTTCGAATACTGAATAGAGATTAGAAAAGTATCGGATCATGAAATCAGATTTCGTGATTTTAGACATACACTCGCCAGTATCCCAAACAACAAATTGTGGTTAAATAGATAAGCTCGCCTTCGTTTTCAACTTTGTGAAAAACGAAGGCGAGCGAATGTGGAGTCGGAAGATCTTGAACCTTATTATTTAACCCGGATTATGCATTAGAATAATCAAAAGGGGGGCTTAGATTTTTGATTTGGTTGAAAATTCCCTCCATCCAAGGTCTTCTTTGAGCAGGTAAAGAGATTTTGAGTACCTGCTTGTTAGCATGAT